>Ga0070749_10000206_pt1 | contig 37105 bp, 55 predicted proteins | sample VirMetDEL_Nov_18_FD_75180 | JGI IMG/M metagenome (GOLD analysis project Ga0070749, IMG submission 75180) | Aqueous microbial communities from the Delaware River and Bay under freshwater to marine salinity gradient to study organic matter... | ecosystem: Environmental > Aquatic > Marine >...
GCGAGGATCTGGCATATAGCCGCCGGCCGGCATCATCATGCGCGAGCCCATGCCGCCGAGCATATTGCCGAGCCCTGTCATGCCTCCCATGCCGCCCATCAGGCCAGCCATCGGCCCGCCGCCTGTGAACAGCGAGGCACCCATAAGACCGGCGCCGATCGCCGTTTGAATGGGGTTCTGCTTTTGCTGCATGGTCTGCGTGCTCGTGCCGCTCGATTGCTGCCCGAGCTGCGCCACCGGCACAGTAAAGCCTTGGAACTCGGCTAGCGCGTTCGCGGCTCTGTTCTGGTCGAAGTCGTAGCGCATCATGTCCTCAGTGATGCGCCGTTGGTCCTGCGCTTCGCGCATCTGGCCGACGCCGAGCATGCGCTCCATGTCTGCATAGTCCTGCTGAGCGAGGCCCGGCGCCATGCCGGCGGCTGCCATCTGGTTTGCGCGCTCCTGGCCATAGTTCTGATACGCAAGCTGTCCAATGCTGTCGCCAAGCCCGCGCGATGCGGCTTCCACGACCTGATTGTTGCCCGTACCTCGTCCGGCTCTGGCCCATTGCGCCGTGATCGACGGCAGAACCTCGGATGTGATCCGATCCGACATCGCGCTAAAATACGGATTGCCCGAACTCAAATAGTCGCCTGAGAGCGTGCTGCCGATCATGCCCTGTGCGCCGCGGGTGAGATCGGAGCCCGCTTGCGCGCGGTTCGTCATGGCGCTAAGGCCCTGCTCGGTTTCCGGCGAGAAATTGGCGAACGTCTGGCCGGGAAAGAACTGCTGGCCAAGCCGCTGGTCGTAGACGCTATTCGCCGCCGACAAGCCGCGATTGAGCGAGGGAACAGCGGGCGCCCACGGGTCAACTTTCTTATTCTCGACAGTGGTCTGTGTCGTCTTGGATGCGCCCATCAGTCCAATTCCTTCGCGATCGTCACCTGAACCACCTTCCAGCCTTGACGCTTCAACGCTCGCTCCCATCCCACCCGGCCATTGCCTTCAAGCCGCGTGCATCCGTTCGCCTTAGCCCACGCTTCCACGGTGCTCAGCAGGTGCAGCCACTCACTCAGGTTGCGTCCTGCGACGTAGGGCATGGCACACGTAGCGCCGTAGACTTCAGTCACGACAGCGCCGACCGTTTCACCGTCGACCCGAACGCCCCACAATTGCATGTCCCGTGATGCGATCTTGGCCTTGATCGCGTCGATCTCGACCGGCGCATGGTTCTCGCGCCTTGCTCGATCCACCCACTCACTGAGATACGGCCACATCTGCTCAAGACGCGACGCGGGAACCGGAACCAGCCTAGCGGATAACGATGATGTCAAACGTCTCGGTTCCGGCGGCTGCTCCGTGAGTGAGGGTGAAGCCGGTTCCTGGGGTTCGTGCAGAGACATAGGGGCTCAAACCTGCCGCTGCGGCGTTCGTCGGCGTGATGGAGACGCGATGGCTGTTGCTCATGCCTGACCACGACACTGTCGTTGACGTGCCAGCGGTCAGCGTGATCGATGTTGCGTAATAATCCTTGTACTTTTCAAGCGCCAGGAGTTGCGCGACCCGGCGGCACCACTCGTACAGTTGCGGATTGCCCGGGCCGGTCGGGTTGCCCCATACGTTGCTGCTCATCGGCGGGGCATGCCGTAGAAGCCGCCAGGCTGGTTCTGAGCATCGCCTGCATTGTCAACGGCCTGATTGCGCAACAGCCATTGCCGCGTCTGTTCCGTCATGCGCTGTTGATGCGCGGGGTCTATTAGTCCGTAGAGGTCAGAACCTAGCCCAAGCGCCCCTGGAATTAAGCCGATTGGATTTCCAAAGCCAAGCTCGCGCATTGCATCCATCCCCATTCTAGACGCCGCTAGAGGGTCTGTTCTGTCCATGTATTCATAAGGCGCCCATTCCCCAGGCGCGTTGCGCTGCTGATGACGAAGCATTAAAGGTCGATTAGTTGGCTTTGCGTCGCTCAATCCTGGCATCATCTGCCTCCCGTTAGCACCGACGTGTGATGCACGCCTTCAGCACGTGTCCAGATCGATCCCGCGGCGATCTGCGCTCGAGCCCGCAAAAACCGCGCGTCAATGCGCTGAGGGCAATAGCCAGCCCGGTTCATGCCTGTGCCCTGCGTGTAGGCGACGGTCGCACCCGGCAAAGCACGCCGGTATCCAACCGACATCGACACGGCCGAGCTGGAGAAATCGCCGACCGGCCATAGCTCAGTCACAAGCGCTCGCTGCCCTGCCGCCGGCTCAAACTCGCCCGTCTCGATCGTGGCTTGCCGAGTTGCCCCGCTGAAAGTACCGATGCGATGATTTGACAGGCTCACGCCGGCAAGCAAACGCCGTTTTTCGTCGAACACGTTGCTATCGATGTTGATCGGATCGAGATTGCTCGTATCAAGATCGTCGGATGGTTCGTAGGTGTCGAAATTGTCGACGGTCAGCGCCTCCACCGGCATGTCCGTCAGCCATTCAAGGTCAACCTCGTCATGCGTCCAGCGGCCATCCGTCAGCGAATAGATTAGCAGCTCGGAAATGTTCGTTGCCGATCCAGCCGGGATGCCGAACACAGCAAACTTGTTGATGGTGTCGATGCCAACACAAACCTTGTAGCGGTAACCGTAATTCAGTCGGCGCTGAAAATAGGCATCCACCTTTCCCGATCCGATCGGCGTTGATGCGTTGCCGTCGAACACGTAGAACCCATCGTCGGCGGCAAAGAAAATCGAGCCGCCGAACCGGGCTGCTGCGTTGGGACCGATAGCACCGCGCTTGGTCTCGACAGCATCTTGCCCGAAATCCCAGATCACTGGCGGGCCTGCGTAGATCGCGCGACGAATAGCGCGCTCCTGAAAGATCGCCGCGTACTGTCCGCCGACGATCGTCTGGATCTTGCCCTGCGACTGGTCCAGCTCTTGATTGCCCGCCTGCGTCGTAGCCGATGCCGCCCAGCTTGTGATGTCGTTGAACGCGCTCCAGTAGACCGTAAAATCCTTACCGAGCATCAGGAAGTCGTTGATCCGAGCAACGGAGGTCGCGCCGCTCGGCGGTGACCCCGCCAAGTTGGCAAAATCAGTAGACACGCCCATCTGGTAAACCTGCGGCGCCTCGCCGGCAGCGACCGCCACGACATAGTCGCCAAATTGCTCAAAGCCCCACCATTCGTCGGTGCCGACTGTGTAGCCGCCGGCCTTGCTAACGTCCGTGGCGGCACGAGACACGAGCTTGTAAAGTTTGGCGCCATCACCCGCGAAGATTTGGCCGTTGCCGTCACTATCGTAAACGCCCTTAAGGCCGAGGCATGTCGCATCAGTCGCGGCAGAACTGCCGTTATACTCTGAAAACGACTTGAACGGTGCATACGATCCGGCGATAGAGACGACGCCTTTGGCCTCCAGCGCTCCGTTCTTGCGGTCTGGCACGTCCGGCGTCCATTCTTGGAATTGAATGGTGCTGGGCATCAGAGCACCCACGGGGCGATGCGCCCGGTTACGACCTTTGCCGCCATGCGCCGTTGCAGGGGCTCAAGGGCTTCTCGGAGCGCGTCCTTGGCGAGCGCGACACCGTCCATATCGCGCACGATGTCGCGATATATAATGAGCTTTGCCTGATTGCGGATGAGCGCCTCGCCCGTCGTCATCCATGCATTGGTGGCGGCATCGCTCGACAGAGTGCCGAGCCTAGCGAGACCGGACAGCGTGCAGGAATACGCGGCATCGGGGATCGGATGTAACCTGATTTGATCGGCGAATATCGCGTAGGCGCTCGGCTGGCCGGTATAGAGCGAGCTGGGGCTCTGCTCCCGGTCAACCGCCTGCTGTGTCATGTCCCACAGCGGATAGGGCTGGTTATTGTAGGTCAGCGTAACGCTGTCGATTTCGACCAGCGTCTCGTCTGTGTCGAGCGCGCTGCCGTCCGTGTTGGTCAGAGACGACAGCGCATAATATTCCGTCGATGCTACCGTCGACAGGGAATAGCGCTTCTCGTTGAAATGAAACCGCGTCGGGGACCAGACCGCAATCGCCGTTGTGATGGCGTTTGCGATCTGGCTCGAAAGGTCATCGCGGACGATTTCATCCGCGATGCGCGTTTTCATGGTGCCCAGGGTGGACATCAGTTATGGATGTCCGGATCGACGATGAACTCGACCCAGGCGCGGCCAACACCGGCCGTCGCCGCTGTTCCCGACAGCGCCGGCACGCATACAATCTGCGTGTCCGACGTGAACGGGCCGGCGTCGTTGGTCGTAGCCATCTCGTCGGCAGAGATCACGCCGATCGTGCCGAGCGCCAGATCCGTTGCAAACCCGTCCGGGTCTGCCGCCGTTCCGATGTCGAGCACGTTGCCGGTGCCGGCGTTGAACGCCGTCGACACCACAACGCCGCCGCGAATGACCGTAGCGCCGACCGGCACGTAGCCAAGCTCGAGCGTCAGCCCGTTGTCCGCAAACGTGAAATCCTTCGAGATCACGTGTACGACGGGGAGACGGAGGTTTGTTCCACCAGTAGCCATGTGTCAGAGCCTCCTATCAGTGTGCGACCGCATAGCTGGTCATGGTGATGGTGCCAAAATCGGTCGAGTTGTAGACCGACTTTTTAAGGCCGCCGATGCAGCCGGCTTTGACGCCAAGCTGGTTGCCGTAGTCGAACAGCTCCTCGTACCAGTCGAACTCTTTGAAAGAATGCCCCTGGCCAAAGCCCATGACACAACTCTGAGCACCGCACAGGACTGCTCGGCGCGTGCTCGTCTGAGCGGCGCCCGTGCTGGAATGCACACCGTTCGTCACTCGCGTGGACTCGTGAAGAATGACGTTGTTATACATTCCGAGCGCGCCGGAGAAGATCGGGTTCTCGCCGACCTTGCCGCCACTCATCGCCGCCTTCTGGATGTCGAGCCACTGGCCCGTCGAAGTCGACGTGCGCAGATCGTACACCTGATAGGGGTGCAGAAACGCGACGTAGTGCTTGCCGCCGTTGATGTTGATCGGACGTATCAGCGGAGTGGCCGTTTTAGCCGCCTCAACCGCCTTGTCGATCAGCGCGAGCGTCATCACCTTGGTGCTGTCGGCCTGCACGGTCTCGTCGGCCGACCCGACAGTGAACACCTTGCGATTGGATGACGGCGCCGTGACGCTGTTGTTCCCGGTGTAGCGGGTGTCCGTCGTCACGGTGTAGCCGCACACCTGGTTGAAAAACCAAGTGTCCATGCGATCGGACCACCAGTCGCGCAGGCCGCTCATGGCTTCCTCGCGAATGGAGAACGGAATCCGCTGCTCGCTCATCTTGCCCGCGCTGCGAACAGCGTGGCGAAGCTGATTGATCACGAAGTCGTCGGTGTAGGTCGTCAGCGCCTCCTCGTTGCCTTCGAGGGTGCTGTCGCCCTGGATACCGTCGCCAGTGAGCTGCATGCGCAGCGTGACGCGGACACGGTCGCCGGGGCCCTTCTTGGTGTCGTTCCGCATCTGAATAACGGAATCATCACCTTCGCCGATGAACTTCTGAATATAGGTCGCCTTCAGCGCTTCACGAGCAAGCCGGCGCGACCACAGCTTGACCGCCTCGTTGGCGTTCACGCCATAGTTTGTGACTGCCATCTGGTGGCATCCTTTCTAAGTGGCTGTTGAGATTGTGCGCGGTGCTCTGCTCTTGACGCCGGCAGGCGGGCGAGACGGATTGCGGCTCCGTGGGGCCGAGGGGAAGCGTTACGCTACCGATACAGTGAGCAGGTTGCGGCCCTGCTTAGCCGAGGAGTCCAGCATTTTTCATTCGACGGAACTCTGCATCGGCCCGTTCCGGGTCTTCGAGGTAGAGTTCCGCCAAATCCGCAGGCGTCATCACGTTGTCGGATGCGCCAGTGCCGCCCGAGAGCGAGCGTGCCGCGGCAGCGCCCTTGCGTGCCGCCTCGATCGGTGTCGACTGTGCCGTGGGCTTTTTGATCGCAGGTGCGGCCGGCTTCGACTGGAACCCGCGCTGCTTGGCCAGCGAGAAATAAAGCTCCGCCGGGCTCATGCCCATTTGCAGGGCTTGGCGAGCCACTTGAATGCGGTCGTTATTCAGGATCGCAACGCGCATGTCAGCCGCGGACGGGTAGCCCATTTGCTGGGCGTAGGCTTCGCCGGACGCATTGTCCGGCACCATAATCTCCAGTTCCCTAACGCGCGCGCCCTCGAGAAACGTCACAGCCGGATCATAGTCCGGGTTGGCCTGCCGCATGGCCTGCTCGGAGCGCTCGACGGCGCCCCAAAACTGCTGCTCGACGTGGGCTTGCTGCACTTGCTGCACAGTCTGCTGCGTGCCGGTGCGGCTCTCCTGAACCTGCCGCTCCAACTCCGCAACCTTGTGCTGGAAAAACCCGATCGGGTCTTCCTCGATCGTCGGCACCTTGGGCGCGGGCGCCTGCGGCTGGGCTTGCGCTTGGCGCTCGGCGATCACAGCGCGGAGCACCTGCTCCATTTGCTGCACGCGCTCGGCCATCTGCTTGCGCGTGCCCCGTTCCTCACCGAGGGCGCCTTGGAGCTGCTTATAGCGCTTGTCCAGTTCCTCATATGGAATCGGCTGCTGTGCGGCCTTGTCCGGCTCCTGTGCGGGCTCGTCCTTGGCCTCTGCCTCTGCCGATTCCTGCTCAACAGGCTCGCCCTCGGCGCCCTGGTCAGCGACTTCCTTCTCCAGCGCTTCCCACGCTGCCTGCTCGCTCTGGTCCACCACTTCGGCCGTCACGTCACGATCGCTCACTGATTGTTCCTCGGCATCTGTTGCGGTTCAAGGGTTTGCTGATAGGCTTGTTTGGTGGCCTGGACGGCTCGGGCCTGATTGAGCACGGCTTGCGTCTCGTCCTTGGCCGCCGTGGCGGCTTCCTTGCGCAAGGCAAGCTGTGCGCCGGCCATCTGCATCTGTTGCTGTTCGGGATCGGGCTGCGCTGCCTGTGCCAACGCCTGGCCGATCTTGCCGGATACGCTTGACGGCAGCGGCGAGTAGCGCAGGAACTCTTGCCAGACCTCCATGGGCACAGGCTGCTTTTGCAGGATCGGGAGCATCTGCGTGAGCATGCCCCACACGGCCTCTTTTTGGTTGGCGCTCATCGGCGCCTCGTCAACAATCACGTCGTACTTGGCTGTGTCGCGGTTGCGGACCAGCGGCACATACTGTTCGTTGCCGTTCTGGCCTTGGATGCGCACGAGCCGGCCGTCGCTGATGTACTCCTGAATATAGTGGAGCATCACGCGGCCTTGCATCTTGCGATACCGGCGCAAACTGTCGAAGAACACGGCGAGGATGGCGTATCCGGCCTGCTTGCGCTGCGCCTCGAGCACGCCGGCCTGCTCTTTCTGCACAAGGCCAAGCAACTCGAGATTGATGCCCGTCACCTGCGGCATCGAGTTAACGGCGAACTCCATCAGCCGGTCGAGGCCCTGCGGATAGTTCTTTGCGGCCCGCTCCTGTAGAGCACCGCGGCCAAGCGCGCCGTTCTTCAGCTCAATCATGCTATCCGGCTTGGCCCAATCCTCCATGGCCTTGCGCGGGTTCTCGAAGGCGTCCTTTTCGAACAGCACGCCGCCCTTGGCGCTCGTGTTGAGGATGTGCAGGATTTGGGACAACCACTTGTTGGCCCACATCTGCGGGTCCATCATGGCGCGGACAATGCCGTACCACGTGCCGCTATTCCGATCGCGCTTGCCGGTGATACAGTTGAACGTGAACCTATCGCAGGTAACGCGCGACTTGGGCTCGAGCAGCGCATCGCCGCACACGAACGCCTGATAATAGCGGCGGACCTTCAGCTTCATGGCCTGCGGCGGCTGCATGCCGGCAGCGATGAACTGCATCACGACGCCACGGAACTCCTCGGGCTCCAGCACTGCCGTCTGGCCCGTGGCCTCGTCGGCCATCTTGTAGGCGTCCTCGAGCTCCCACCACTGAAAATGCTTGATGAACACGCGGCCTTTGTTCTTGTCCTCGCCCGTCGTCTCTTTGTCGCCGTCCTCGTAGTCGTCTCCAGGCCCGGTCTGGCCTCGGCCGATGTTGGTCTCGGCATCGTCGGATGAGGATTGGCTGATCTTCTCGCGCCATTCGGACGGCAACTCGCGCTTGTCCCGGTACCGGCCGCGATAGCAGTAGCGAGAGTCGGCGAGGTTGCGCTTGCGGGCGGACGGATCACCCCACATTTCGAACGGGTCGACGCGGTCAATGCGGATCGTGCCCTCCGCGTCGATCTCGTAATCCATGCGGGTTTCAGTCCAGCCCATGCCGCACGTGATCACGTCGGAAAATGCGTCGCTTTCCTCGTCTTCTGCGTCGCACAGGTCGCGCGCCCATTCGCTGGCCGCGCTGATCACCTCGTTGACCTGCACGTCGCCGACCTCGCGCGGCACATACCTCACTTCCTGCCGGTTCAGGATCTCGGCGCCAATGACCGCGTCGACCATCGGGCCGGTACGGTTGAACACGATCGGCTGGCGGTATTCCTCGAGCAGCTTCGCCTTGTCGTCGGCCGTCCATTGGTTGCCAGCCACGAAATCGTAGCAACGCCGGGCTTCCTGCCGCCACTGCGACCAGTGCTGGCGGGCCTGCTTTTCCCACGACGAGAGTTTGCGCATCAGCGCCTCGTCGTCGGCCTCTGGAGCTTCCGTTGCGTCGAGGTCGTCCTCGTCGTCGTCGCTCATGCTGCCCATGCAGAGCCTCCACCGCGGCGGCGGCCGTAACGCTGCACGGGCTCTGGCACGTAATCGGGCGTGAACCCGCATGCGCCGGTCATGTAAGCATCGGCGCCATGCGAGGCCCAATCATGCAGCGGTTCGCTGCGGTATGTTGCGCGGCGCTCATCCCAGGCTTTCTTGTAATTGTCCAAGCATTGGATGCCGCGCGAGCAATGCTCCTCGTCGATCCAGCTCATTGACAGCATATTGCGCGCGGCTTCGATGGCGTTCATCTTGTTGTCGATGCGGGGAACGACTTGGAACGCAATGCCGAGATCGCGCGCCACGTCGACCGTGGCCTTGGCGCCTGGCAGTATCCAATGCGAGTTGTCGAGATCGTGCGGGCCATAGTGCTTGCCGTAGGACCAGCCGCGCTCCGCCGCCTTCTCGCGCAAAATGCGGGCGTAGAACTCGACGCCCTCTCCGCTGTTCTCGTAGTAGTCCACGAAATGGTGCATCTGCCCTAAGTTCTGGTGGAACCAGATTGACGTGTTGTCGTCCTTGCCGATGTCCCAGAACGTGTTGACGGGACGGGACGGATCGAGCGGCACGAGCCCAATCCGCTTGGTCTCTCGGGCCTTGGTCATCTGAGTCTTGAAGTATGCGCCTTCGACGCTGGCAGCAAATGCCTCATCCAAGTAGGACGGAAACTCCCGGCCCATGTCGTCGGGGCCTATCAATTTCCGTTTCATCACGTACCAGTTCTTCTGCTCCTGGCTGAGCTTGACGCCGTGCTTTGCCTCTAGGTCTCGAAAATACTCAACCATCTCTTGCGTGATGATAGCGGGCTGCGCATCCGCGTAGTTTGGATTGCGGTGCCAAGGGTAAAAGTGAAGCTTGAATTGCTGCCGGCTGAGCTTGCGCCCTAGCTTGGCCTCGGCGTCCGCTTCTTTCACAATGTCGTGGAAATCGCCGCCGACACCTTCCGCAGTGCTCTCCACGAAAATCATCTGTCCTATGTGCACCGTGCCGAATGCGCCGGTTCTGATCTCGCGCGCCTTGTCGGGATATTGCGCACTAATTTTCCCGTACTCTGACACGTGGAGAATCTGCAGCGTGCCGCCGCGATGGCTGGTCCCTACTGCAACGCCGCTGCCGTTCTTCCATTGCAGTTCGTGCGCGTTCTCTTTGGTTAGTGGGATCTGCTTGCGTATCTCTGGCGGCAGACCCTCATAGGCAAACTTGATTTTCTCCAGCTTGCCCTTAGCGTCGTCTATCGTGCTATCCACAATGCCGGCGCTCGTGTTCGGGCGGAACAGGCATGTGTCGAGAATGAAGATTGCTATGAACGTGCTGAACCCGAGCTGACGGGCTTTAGGAATCACGTTCAATGTGTGCAGGCCATCCCAGAGTTGACGCTGTGCCTCGTTGGGCACGAACTTCACCTCGACGCCGTTCTCGTCCTTAACCCTGTAGAGATTGCAGAGGCGCCACCAGCGATTGCCAAGCAGCGCGGCAAGGGCATCAGCTTGCGTCGTCATCTTTGGGGAAAACTGGTCCTGTTGCAATGCGGGCCAGAAGTGCCGCCAGATCTCCACCCGCGTTCAGGTTGGTCGTGTTCTCGGTCTTGTCGCCGTAGATCTTCGGCAGCATGCGGGCCAGCGCCCATTTGCGGGTGTCGACACGAAGCCTTGAGCGCGCCATGTGCTCGCCGTTGGCCTCATACCCTGGATTGTCCTTGTCGTTACGCTCCATCCAGTCGTTTGAGCCGTTGTCGGCAATTTCAAACAATTCGTCGGCCATGGAGTGGTAAGCTACCTCTCTGGCCCGCGCGTATTGCGCATAAAACGGATGGGTTTCCTGTAGCGCCCATGCCCTCACGGTTGACTCGCGCGGCATTCCCTCATCGCGGCAGATGGCTCTTAGGCTTTCACCATCGGCAAGCCGCGAGCAAATGGTTGCAGCCAACTCTTCGCTGTAGATCGTCGGACGCCCCGGACCTGCACCACTCACTTGCTCACCTTCTCTGCTAGGCTCCTCATGGCCATGGCCCAATCCTTGGGGACCACGTCCATATGCTCGATGATGGCCCTATCGATGTGATAGCGGTCTGCATCAGGCATGGTGTCGTAGTCGGCCATTACGGCAGCGATGGACTCAGCAAAGCGCTCTCTTGCTGTCTTGGGCTTAGGGGGTGACTTGGTGGCCGTGGTCATGCGGCAGCTTTCATCCCTGCGACGAGCGCCGCGGCATCGCCGAGCCTCATGTGCTCGCGCTTGGGGGGTGTTTCACGTGCAACGTGTGGGGTGGGCTGGGCAATGGGGGCGTCGGGCTCGTCAGTGCGCGCGCGGCGGAACAAGCCAGCGGCAAAGAAGCAAAGCGCGGGCAGGCCGGTGCCGGCCAGTGCCATAGCGAGATTGGCTGAAAGCTGGGTGCCTTCCTCCGTCTTGGCGTCAGGCTGCAACTCGCCTTGTCCGAAATACGCGACGGCCTTGGACAAGAAAGCGTTCATGTGCTCGGTCTGGCTCGACTTGAACTCGACCGTGGCAGCCTTGCCGCGCAGCTCCTCGAGCTTGGCTGTAGCGTGCTTGATGCGATCGTCCAGGGTTTTGGTTTCCTCAAGCACGGCAATGCGAGAAGCCACCTCGTCGCGCTCTTGCGTACGGGCGAGGCAACGCTGCTTGCAGCCGCCGCGGGCGGCCTCCTGATCGATGGCAAGGTTCAAGCTGGCCATGCGGGCTCGGAGGGCGTCGGCCGTAACTGAAGCCGTCCAGCCGTTCTGCTGGATGAGATCAGCGCGGCGCTTGGTCCAGAATGCGATCTGGCTACCCACCTCCTCTACGTTGTCCTGAGCGCCCTTGTGCTTGACGTTCTGCACGCGCGTGACGGCCATGTCGTGGCCGCGAATGCCGGCCGTATATGCCGCGTGCTGGCCGAACTCGACAGCGAGCAGCGGGATGCAGAGGAGGCCGAGAACGAGAGCCATTGCCTTTCGGCCCTGCTGCCACATGAACTCAGCCGTGACGGGCAGGAATGCCGCGACGAACGACAGGATCACGAGAAACAGGGCATGGGCGAGCGTCATCTTGAGCCCGACCATGAAGGACATCCAAGACGCTGCAATGAGAGCGGCGACGCCGAAGTTGAGCCAGAGACGGCCCCACGGGCTGAGGTCTCCGAACAGGTCTTTCATGATCTGCTTCACGGGTGAGCCTCCATTGAGTGATACGCTCACGGGCGCGGCGGGCAATTATTTGAGGCACCATCGTCCAGAGTGACGGCGTTTGCAGTCGCGACGCAGTGGACTAGCATGATGAACACGATCCAGAGGATGACGAGGGACATCAGAAGCGATACCGCAGCCCGACCATCGTGATCACGTCATCCTTGGTTACGCCCGTGCCCCACTTCGCAATCGGAGTAGATGCCTCGACGAACCCGGACACTCCGTCGCGGAACAGGGTAGTTTCCAGACCTGCCCCCAGAGCGAGCTGTCCCAGGTCTCGGGCCTTCCAGTCCTTAATCCGCCAGTCGATGAGCCCATAAAGGCCGACGTGGGGATTGAGGGCAAAGCCGAGCTTGCCGTAAAGGGAGCCGCCGCGTCCCTCGCTCTCGCCGAAGAAGGCACGAAAGCCGCCGCCGATGATGCCGATGCCGAGCTTGGCGTCGCAGCCGAATCCGAGCGCGCCGTTGGCAAGCCTGTCACCCTGAGCGAGAAAGGTGCCCTGCAAGCCCGCCTCGGCGTAGCAGCCGGACAGAGCCTTGGGCGTTGCCGCGATGATTTGCTCGAGCGTAGCGGGCGGGCCGCCCTTGTCGGCGGCGTGAGCGTGTGAGGCAATCAGGGCCAGCGCAATGCCGGCAAATGCTGCGAATTTCCGCATAGTGTCCGGCTCCGTTGGCTGGCGTTCACGTGGGTTGAAGTAGTGTCCCCTGACCGGTCGACGTGGAGGATGTTCCGGTGCTGTGCGGGCGGGCCGGCTGGGGTGCAATCCGGTCAGGGGATTCCGTAAGCGTAGGGTGGGTGAGTGGCGTATGCAGAAAGGGCGGCCCGGTGAGGAGCCGCCTTGGTGCTTTGGGCGCATGTTTAGATTAGGGGGCTCAACGGGTTTACCGGAGCCAGGGGCCGCACGCTGAGATCAGCGGCTCGTCCTCATGCGCGTGTGCCATATTTCAGCCGCAAGGTCAACCGGGCCGAATGCGCAAGTAGTGAATAGCTTGCCTGTGTGTCTTGCCGAACAACGACACGGCGACAATGCACATGCGGCCTCTGATGTCAGACACCGTGCCGCTGAGCTCGCCGATGAGCACGCGCTGGCCGATCTTGAACGGGCTAGCCTCGTCTGCGCGGCGCTTGGGCTTGTCGAGGTACAGCCGGCCAAGCTCAGCCTTTGAAACCTCGCCGAGCGGAGCGCCTCGCACGTGCTTGGCATAGGCCGCACTGAGAGCGCCCTTTGCGAACACGTAGCCAGGGGCCGGGGCTGGTGGCTTGCCGGTAAACGGGCTGCGCTTGCCGCCGCGATCACGCGGCACATAGGCTCGAATGCCGGCTTGGCGAAGCTCCAGTGCTGCCTTGTGCTCTGAGTTGGGAGGGCATCGGTAAACGACGGCGCGGTTGCTCATGCTCATGGTGTCCCGTTCGATACGCGGGCACGCTGTTTTTTCAGGTTCCGAACGCGGGCTCTGACGCGCTCAAGAGTGGCTTTGGTGGCCTTCAGTTCCTTTATTTTCTCCTCGTGCTTTTGGTAGAAGTAGGACCGATCGCTCAGCCAATGCCTGGCATCGTCCGCGTCGACAGAGACCGACGAACAGCAGTAGGTCGAAAGCGTTTCGACAGGCACAGGATCGCGGTGACACGGGCCGGAAACCTTGGGCTTGTTGTCCTCGTTCCAGCTATTGAGATCGCCTTTCCAGTGCCTGCAGACGCGGCACGTCATTCGGCCTCCTCTCCTCTAGCGCGGATGGCCGCGGCGATTTTCTGAGCGCGATCATTGCCGGGACCGTATGGCTCAAAGGTGCGTAGGTGATCATCGGCGATCTGTGCGCACGCCTCGCGCTCGGCTGCGATCATCCGGCCGACAATGTCCCATAGCTCGGCCTCGGCTGCTGTGTTGCCGACGTGCTGATAGGCCCAGGCTTGAATTTCTCTCATTTTGGTAAACCCGTATTCGCATGGCCCGAGGCCACACCGTTTGCAGTAGCGCGGGGCGGCCAAGCGCGCCGCCCGCCGAGCACCTGCACAATCAGCCAGACGCAACGTCACTTCACAGCCCTCCACTTGCGCTTGTTCTTGGCTGCATACTGAGCGTGCGGGCTGAGCTTGGCGCGCTTGGGCTTGGGCTCGAGCTTACCATCGTCAGTGGCCTTGAATGAGCCGCCGATGGGGATGCCTTTCAGCTTGGGACGGGGTTTGAGGGGCATGTGGTTCACGCTGATGTTGGGGTTACGGTGCGGTCATCGGCTTGTTGAGCTTGGAGCGAGGCGAGGATCGCGCGGCCGATGAGTTCCGGGACCGCGGGATAAATGCCGTTGCCGATGGCTCGATTGCGCTCCATTCCGAAGGCAACCCCATCAGCGTTTCCGTAAAGCGCGGATGGATTCGCCATCCGTGCGTTTTCACGAGCGCGTGCACCCGCAAGATCGTAGATTTCTTGTATCGGCCGGTTCTTTCGTGCAGCGGAATGCCGAATCCCCGACCGTCCATGCTCGCCGTCGGGGTAGGCCACAACGAACACGCGCTGTCGCATGTGTGGCGCACCCACGGCGCACGCCGATATAACTTGCCATTCTGCATCATACCCGAGGTCGGCCAAGTTTCCGAGAACAGTTCCCATTCCGTCATCGAGCAGCGCTGCCACGTTCTCCAAGATTGCGTAACGGGGTCGTATCTCGCCAATGAGTCGCGCGAACTCGCTCCACAATCCAGAGCGCTCGCCGGCAAGCCCTGCTCCAGTCCCAGCTCGAGAAACGTCCTGGCACGGGAACCCTCCACAGATGACATCGACGGCAATTCCGTCTCTGGAAAGAGCATCGGCTGTGAGGGTTCGCACGTCGTCATAGATGGGCACCTTGGGCCAGTGTTTCTTGAGCACGCGGCGGGGATAGTCCTCGATCTCGCAGAAGGCGACGGTCTCGAATCCGCCTGTGCGCTCGAGGCCAAGCGAGAAGCCGCCGATGCCGGAAAACAGATCGAGCACCTTCAGCTTCGGTGTCCTCTCCGCTGCTGTTTCTAGGGCGAGAGCGAGGTGGTAGGCGCTCGCGGGGATCATGGGCTGCGCTCCCGCTCTGTCACCTCGGCAAGCAGGTCGCGCGCTTCTTGCCAAGCGCCATATTCGACAAGCTCCATGGCCTCGAAAACGCTGTTCGCAATTCGCTTGTTCCGCTCCATCATCTCCCGCACTTCTGCGGCCATGTCGTTGAGCTGCGCGGCTCGTCTTTCGATCAGGAACAACAGCCCAAACTGGGCAACCAAGCCGAGACCGATCAGGATTGTTGCTGTCTCGTGGCTCATGGCGGGGTGCCCTCTTTCGGCCAGACAAGCGTGACGATCGAGCCTTTCCGCTCCGTCATCACCCAGCCCTTGGCGATGTATTCAGCGGCCATGTCGGCCGGCACGCGCTTGTGCCAGTGGGTCATGCGAGCCCCCTCACTGCGTTGCAGCCCATGTCGCAGAACAAGTTGACGATGCCGGTCGGACCCATCCGGTTTTTCGCGACGATCACCTCGAGCGTGTTGCGCGTGGCCTCGAGCTCGGTTTGGCGTTTGAGCTCGGCCTGGCTGCCCAGATCGTGTTTGGTGCGCTCGAGGTAGTAGGCTTCCCGGTAGCAGAACAGCACCACGTCGGCGTCCTGCTCAAGCGAGCCGGAGTCCCTGAGATCGGACAGCGACGGGCGCTTGTTCTCCCGGCCTTCCGTGCCGCGGTTAAGCTGGGACAGCACGATCAAGGCAACGTCGTGCTCTTTCGCGATCTGGCCAAGGCCGGCGCTGATCTCAGTGACCTCGTGCACCCGGTTGCCGCGGTAGCGGTCGGATGCCTTGATGAACCCGAGATGGTCGATCACCACGAGCCCGAGCTTGACGCCTTCGCGCTCGAACCGCTGCGCCTGAGCGCGAACCCTCGAGGCAATCTCGGCAATCGTCGGACGGCCGGTATCGTCCACCACGAGCGGGAGGCGGCGATAGTCTTCCGTCGCCGCCGCGATGGCCGACCAATCGCCTTGGGTCGTCTTGCGGGCGGCAAGGTTGTTGTACTCCACCCGCGATCTCGAGCTGTAGCAAAGGTCGGTTACAGCACGCAGGCTGATCTCTCGAGCAGCCATCTCGAGCGACAGGAAGTAGACGCCAACGCCTGCCTTGGCCGTGCGCAGCATGGCCGATGTCGCAAGCGTCGTCTTGCCCATGGACGGGCGGCCGGCGATGATCGCGTATTGCTTGCGACGCCAGCCACCGCCTAGCGTCACGTCGAGATCGCGCAAGCCGCTGGTGATGATGGCCGATCCGTCATCGTTCAGCACGGACTCGAGGGCGTCCTGGATGGCATCGCCTATAGCAACGGGCTTGGCCTGCTTGGTGCGGGCCAGCGAAAGCACGTGATCGAGCGCGGACACCGCCTCGGAGGCAATGGCCTTGATCGGGAGCTCGGCGTTGGTGCAGGCGCCGATCAGATCATGGCCGAGCGTGTAGAGCTTGCGCCGGGCGGCCATCTCGCGCACACCCTCGGCGTAGCCGGTGGCGTCGAGCGTGGCGAGGCCTCGAGCGGCGAGCCGGTTGAGGTAGGCCACCGCCGACAGGTCGGGCGCGATGTCGGGCCAGAGCTCGAGGTGAGGGCGCAGCGTGATCGGGCTGACCGGACGCTCCTCGGTGCGCATGGCGATCATCGCGCCGAACAGATGGGCATGGATCGGCTCGGCAAAGTCGCCGGGCTCGACAATGCCCTGAACGCGGTCGATAGCGCCGTTGTCGTGCAGCAGGGCGGCGAGCAGGGCAGCCTCGGCGTCGATGTTGGCCGGGGGCTCGATGCGGACGCGGTCAAGCACGGGCCACCCCCACATCCTCCGAGAAGTCGGGCTTGGCGTAGCGGACGGTGTCAGGGCTGACGGCAAACGGGATCACCTCGCCGCCCTTCGATCCGCGGTTGCGGCGAAAATCGATTTCGTATTGCGCCCACTTGCGCAGCACGGCCATGCAGTCGGCGTAGGTCGGTCGCGACTTACGCAGGTCCGGCGCGGCCTTGTTGGCCACCGCGGCAATGTCGACCCGGGGGAACTGCCGCTCGAGCGTCTCCAGCGCTTCGCCGGTCACGGTCAGCAGGCCATCGCGGTAGTCGAGCCCTCGTGACCCGTCGAGTTCGCCGATGGCCTCGTGGATTGCTCGAGCCGACTTGGCGACCTTGCCGTCCTTCAGAGCTCGGCCAGCGAGGTAGGCTTGGCGGGCGAGCTCGTCTGCGTGCGCGCGCTCTGGAGCCGACTTAGGAGCCGATACTGGAGCCGTATAGATTTCATACCCACCCTTTCGGGGGGTTCCTGAATCACCCTTTCGGGGGGTTCCTGTTTCGCCGATATCGGGATATCCCGAATTCAGGACTTCCTGATTTGCGGATATCCCGGAAAGGGTGGGTTGCTCGTGCATTTCCAGCGCGAGCACGGTGATGGTTTGCGGGGCATTTCTGAAGCGTTGAACGACGATCAATCCACGCCGCTGGAGGCTGCCGCTGGCCTCGCTGAATTTTTGCTTGGACAGCCCGCATTTCTCGTGGAGCTCGTCCTGGCTTTTGCCGCGCACCTGCCTGGAGGCTTCGTCCATCTCAAGGCGGTAGCAGATGAGCACCTTGATCTCATTGCGCGTCAGGTCCATGCTGTTGATGGCGCGCAAATCATCGTAGATAGATGAGCGATTCACCTTGATTTCGCCTGATTTATTTGGCATAACTTCCTCGTTCGTCTGATTTGAGGCGGGTTTGCTTGCCGGCGCCCGCCTCATTTATTTGCCTAGTCTTCGAGACACTTGAACCGGGGCAACGAGGGCTCTTTGCCCTTGCTGAAAAACACTTGCCTAGCCTTGGTCTCCTGCGCCCGCGTTTGCCGGCGCCGAGCATTGGCTTGACCGCGCGGGCCTTTGGGCGTGCGCTTCGGCCAGGGCGTGTTGACCGTGGCCTCGAGGTCGCTGATCTCGCTCATTGCATCACCATGGCCGGATGATTGGGGTGGATCATGTGGACGGCGTCGCGCTCGCGGCGTCTGATCCAGCCCTTTGTCTCGAGCCATTCGGCGGTCGCAGCCGCCCACTCGCACCACGGCGACACCTCGGTGACGCGCGGGCAGTGAATGATCAACATGTCTGGCTCGGGCTCGGTGTTGCAAACCCGTATCCTGTCAAGTATAATTTGCATGTGTACGCCCCTCCATCGGGCGGCACGTGTTGCGTTATACGGAGCATGCTCCGAACAGCATCTCCATACGGCGGTTCGAGCCCCACGCTCGGCCGCCGTTACTCGTTCCCCCGAAAGAGGCCGGGCATTTGCGCCCGGCCAGTTGAGGGCCTAGAGATGCCACCGCCGGGGTGTATCGGCGGCAGCGGAGGACGGATGCGCGCCCCATGCGCAGGGGTCGACTGCTCGCGGCGATCACGCGCGAGAGCATCCGCCCGCCGCTATCGGCAGGCCGGTGACGCAACGCAACGATACCGGGGACGCTATCCAACTACGGGGCCGGAGCCCCGGATCTCCTCATGCGGCGACCGCGTTTCCCTCGGCTGCCACGGCCTGGTTGGCCTGATACAAATCATTGACGGTGACTGACGGGGCCAGCCTCATCACGAGCGGCCATTGGTGGTCGGGAATCCCGCCCAACCGCCACTTGTGGACGGCCCAAACGGTGATCGGTCGACGCGTCTGCTCAGACGCGCTCGAGATCGCTTTAGGGCCACCGCATGCCTTGATGATTTCGGATATCGACATGCCGCAATCTTATGGAGTTAGACTCCACAAATCAAGCGTGAAAAGATGCACTATCCACTCTGTGGATGATTATAAGTCGGCATGACCTGGAATGAGCGACTGTCGACGCTAGCGCGCGAGCGCGGTTGGGGCGGCGCCGAGCTAGAACGACGCTCGGGCGTCGACCGTCAGCTCATCTACAAATATCTACGCGGAGAGATTGCCCAGCCGCGCGGCGACATCCTCACTCGGCTTGCCGAAGCTTTAGGCACAACAGAGGCTTATTTGCGGTTCGGGCCGGCTCCGCCAATCAAGCCCGGGACACCAGCAGAACTCCCCGTTGAAATTGCGACTATTCCAGTGGTAATATTGACAAAGCTGTATATGTTCGGCGGGATTGATGCTTTGTTTGTGGACAAAGATTCGCTGCCCCGCATGGCGGCGCCAGAAGCGGTAGGGCCTCGCGCGTTCGGGGTGCGGCTGCATGACGATAGCATGGCCCCTGATTTGCCGGCCGGCGCTGTCGTGATTATCGATCCAGATCAGCCGGTTACGCCGGGCCGCCCGGTTGCCGCCATTGTGCACCGACCGCACGGGCACGCGGTTGTGCGCATTTGGCGCGCTCTTGACGCTACCGACCTTCAGCGCGGCGAGTTGGTCGCCAACAACGCTTTTTACCCTCCGATCCCCGTGCATTCGAGCGAGCAGGCCACGATCTTGGGCCGCGCCGTCTACGTGATCCACAGCCTATGATCTGACAATTTCGAGTCGAATCAACCGCTTGTAAATTTGTTGGACTTTTCCTCCACTTTTGAGTTGACGTGCCCTCTTTGTGGATTTAATTTCCACGTCATCACCGGCCGCCCGGTGCAGCCGCCTCTGTGATCCCCCGGAATGGTCCGGGAGCAGGCGGCCGGTGAGTGGAGGGAGATGCAAATGTACGGCACTGATTATGAGCTTGAGCTTCCGGTGGTCGTCGACGGGTTGATCGACAATTATGCCGAGACCCGCTGTCACGTCGTGCTCGACGAGCACTGCGATCTCATCCGGATTGAGCTTGGAGCCTGGACCGCGAGCATCATCAAGCCAAGGTTCAGCATTCGCATCGACAAGCATTCGACCGGCGACAAGTCGATCATCTTCCAGGAGGCCCGCGAGGCCGTGAAGCGGTGCGAAGATCACCTGCGCGAGCTGTGCGGTATCCCGTATCTCGAGCCCGTCGAGATGCCGGACTACACCGACAGCCGCCATTGGTCTCGCGCTCTGCGTTCCGCATTCAGTTCATGAGATACCCGCGCCCGTCATAGGGCGAGGGTGAGGACCGGCCTGCGCGTGGACGGGCGTCATGCTGCGGGGAGTGGCGTCATTGCGGGGCGTCTCGTCGGGCCGGTCCTTGGATTTATTAGTAGCGGGGTAAACCATGGCACGAGTGGCAAAAAAAGCAAAGCCGCATTTAGATTTGTGGGCAGCGAATGAGAGCTTGAAGCGGCACAATCGTGATCTGCGTCGAGCGATTTCGGACCTCAAATGGGAAATGCGGGCTTTGAAAGTCCAACTCTACGCGGAGAAAACCTATGCCAGCAAGTTTGCAGATTATCATCGCATCGCTGATGGCCGCAGGTTTGGCGGCTCTGATGATCCTAATCCCGATGGTGGCGAGGTGACGCCATGACCACCCTTCAATGGCTGGGCCTGATGCTGATCGCCTCGGGCGTCGCGCTCTACATCGCCGACGACGTCGTGAAGTTTATGATCAGGAGGTGGGGATGACGCTCGCAGTGTCATCGTGGCGGCAACTCCTTGACGGGATCAGCCGGACGCACACCACACGGCCGCCCGTGGGCAACGTGGTCGATATCCCAAACGTCCTCGACCGTCTCAAGGACGCGATCAAACACAAGCTCCGCGAGCGCGACAACGCCGAGGCGGAACTCCACGGGATACATGAGGCCATGGATACTCTCGAAAAAGAGATCACGGCAGCGCTGGAGAAAAACACACTCCGCCGCCGAGACGTGATGATCCAGCTAAACAAGCTGCAACAAGAGATGGCCGCCCAAATGGCGGAGCTTGAGATCAAGTGCGACGTGACGATGCCGCCGCAGGCGATGTTCAAGCATGAGGGGGACGCCGAATGAGCCAACAGGATTGGAATGTGCCCCTCGATCTTATGGAGCACTACCGCCGGCTGATGCAGTCGCCGTGCGACATGATCCTACCCATCGGAGCGCAGCTTCCGGTGTCGCCCGATACCGCTATCGAAGCGCTGAGGCACATGCGCGACACAACGCAATCGACGGAACAATACAATCGCGCTGTTAGAGCGCTTAAGGCAATGGGGGTGGATCATGAGTGACGTCACGGTTTACGATTCCAAAGTCGTCCCGCTAAAAGCCGGAGGCAGGGTCACTGCGATCATTCCTCAATCCGTCGAGGAGGTGTTCCGCATCGCTAAGGCCATTGCATCAAGCGGTCTTGCTCCGAACGGGATGAAATCAGTGGAGCAGATCACGGTTGCCATCATGCACGGCGCCGAGATCGGTCTGCCGCCGATGCAGGCAATCCAGCGCATTGCCGTGGTTAACGGCCGCCCGACAATCTGGGGCGATGCAATCCCTGCGCTGCTGTTGTCGCGTGGGTTTCGGATTCGCGAGTGGGACAACGACACCACGTCCTATTGCGAGATCACCCGGCCGGACGGAACAAAGATCGAGCGGTCATTTTCGGACGCGGATGCCAAGGCAGCCGGACTGCTCGGCAAGGCCGGGCCGTGGACGCAGTACAAGCGGCGCATGCGCCAGATGCGCGCCCGTGGCTACGCAGCACGCGACGGTGCTGCTGATGTTCTCGCTGGCCTATATCTCAACGAGGAGATGGCCGACATCGACACGACGCCGAAACGCAAATCCAGCGCGGAATGCAAGCGCGACGGCACCGAAGTGAGGTTTAACCTGATCAGGCAACAGATCAGCGCAGCTACCTCTACCGATGAGCTGGACCGCATCGAGGCCGATCATGAGGCTGATATTGCCACGATGGCCGCTCGATGGGCCGACATCGTCAACGATGAGATGAAGCACAAGCGCGAGAGCTTGTCGGCGCCGACCGATCAGGCTGGCGTGCTGCGGGAGATCGAACGCGCGCTCGCTGTGAAATCTGCCGAGGACGTTCGGGCTGAATTTTCCACCGCGATCATGGCCATGGATGAGGACGGCCGCGCTGCCGCGCTCGACATGATCGACGCAACGGCAGCGGAATAAAAGCCATGGAAGAAACTTGGTCCAATCTCCACCTGATCCGCCTCATGACCAAGCAGGGCCACCCGCCGGCAGTCGTGATGCGACGGTGCTGTGAGCATCTCGGCTGGCAAGGGCAGCACCCGACGCTGCGGGAGATCGTGCGGCACATGGAATATTTCCAGGGATCACGGGCGCCCTCCCAGCCCGTGGCGGTCCCGGCGTCTGCCATAGAGCCCCTTGGCGCCGGGACCGCAGCAAAAAAGGAGCGGCACCGATGACCTCGTGTCCTCACTGCGGCTGTGACATCGAGGCAGCGCCCAAGCGGGGCAAGCCTCGATCCGTGCCACAGCATCGCCGCTACTTTGCGATGATCCGAGAAGCTTATCACCATTGGCCGGACGGGCACCACTTCCACCCGCTCAGTGAGGATCACCTGCGCAAGTGGCTGCAAGCCAAGGCTGGCCACCGCGTTGTTGAGACGATCGAGACCGATGGCATGACGCCAGCCCAATCGGTCGCAGTGATCGCAGCGGCCATGAAGCGGGCCGGACCTTTTGCGTTTGTGTCGGCAATAGATACCAAGCTGCACGTCGTCACCAGCGAGAGCATCGATTTCGATACGCTTCCACATTTGGCCGCGTGCGCCCTGTTTGACGACGTGGCCGAAGTCATCGAGGCCGAAACGGGGTTGAAGGTCGATCAGATCATGCCGCCCGTAACGGCGCGGCGGACAACAACAGAGCGGCACATGGGGAGGCAGGCAACGTGATGCAGGCTGTAGCCGAATCTGATCGGGCGACAAAGCAATGACCAGGCGCGCCGAATTCACAAAGCATACCAAGCTTGCCGCATGGGAACGGTGCAACGGTGTGTGCGAGTGCGGGTGTGGGCTCAAGATTATCGGCCGGCCTGAATATGATCACTATCCAATCCCGGCAGCGCTTGGCGGCTCTAACGATCTCGATAATTGCCGAGTGCTGTCCAAGAAGTGCCACCGCTGGATCACGGCTCAAAAAGACATTCCAGAGTTGGCCAAGTCACAACGGATTTTCGAGAAGCGCATCGGGATACGCTCGAAGAGACCGTTTCCCACGCGTCCCAAATCTCAACAGTGGGGGCGGAATTGGCGATGACCTGGCTTTACATCTACGGCGCCTTGACAGTCGGTTTTGTTGCCGGTGCCCTCGTCGTGGCGCTGCTGCGAGCGGGGGCGGACGATGAGTGATCTACCTCGACTGCTAACCCTGCAGGAAGCCGCCGAACGGCTTGGCGGCCGGGTCACGGCGCGCGCTCTGCGCACAGAAGCGCTCAAGGGCCGGTTGCATCTAACACGAGTGGCAGGCAAGGATTACGTCACGGAATCGGACTTGGGGGAGATGATCGAGCGATGCCGCGGCGCGCAAAGGGCCCAAGGCTCTGGCTGCTCAAACGGCCAGGCCGCGAGCCCACCTGGCTCATCCTCGACGGAGGCAAGCAGCTTAGCACAGGCTGCAGCGAAAGCGACCGCGGCGGCGCTGAGAGAGCGCTTGGTCGCTACATCGCGGACAAATACACCCCGCCGACGCGCGAGAGCGCCCTTGAACGGATCATCATCGCCGACGTAATGACGGTCTATCTGCGCGAGCACGCGCCGCACGTGCGGAACCCGGAGTTCCTGTTGCACACGGCCAACCCCGTGATCGACTGGTGGGGCACCAAGACGTTAGCCGACATCCGAGGCCAGACTTGTAGGGACTATGTCGAGTGGCGCTGCAAGCGCGGGGTGTCGGATCAAACCGCCCGGCATGACCTCAAGACGCTCCGGGCCGCGATCAACTACTATCACCGCGAATATGGCCCGCTCCAGGCCGTGCCGAGCCTCACGCTCCCGCCGAAGGGGCAGCCCAAGGAACGCTGGCTCACGCGCTCGGAGGCCGCCCGCCTGCTATGGGCTGCGCGCCGGCATCACCGTCTCGCCCGCTTTATTTTGATCGGGCTTTACACCGGCACCCGCAAGGATGCGATCGTCCGGCTCAAATGGACGCCTAGCTTGACTACCGGCTACATCGACCTTGCCAGCGGCATCATGCACCGCATGGGCCGGGCCGAAGCGGCCACAGCGAAGCGCCGGACGCCCTGCCGGATTCCGGACGGGCTGATGCCCCACCTGCGCAGATGGGCCGCCAGCGACCTCGCCAACGGCTGGGCCGACGTGTGCCACCTGCACGGGGCAAGCTCGAGATCCATCAAGACGAGCTGGGCGAGCGCCAGGGCGAGGGCCGGTCTCGGCAGGGATGTCACCCCGCACACGCTCAGGCATACGGCGGTCACGTGGCTGATGCAGCGAGGCGTACCCGCGGCCGAGGTTGCCGGGTTTGTGGGGCTGAGTATCGAGATGGTTGATCGAGTGTATGGGCACCATAGCCCAGACCATATGGCAAAGGCGGCAGCGCGATGAAGGCGTGCACGCAATGCGGCAAATGCTGCACAAACGTAATGTATATGAACACGCTGGACATCGACGGCGCGGACGTGAAGCGCTGGCGGCGGCAGGGCAGATATGACATCCTCGCGCATATCGAGGTGATTGGACGCACCAAGGCCGACCCGTGGGCTGATGCCTGGTTTACTAAGGCGGGCAACAGCGTGAAGCGGTGCCCGTTCGTGCGCAAGGTCCGCGGCACCGATCGCTACACTTGCACCATCTACGACACTCGCCCGCAGGTCTGCCGAAGCTATCCCCATTCCGTCGACCAGATGGCGGCTGACGGGTGCGAGATGCTTGAGCCGGGCGACACAGATGCCGATATAGCCCGTATCATATCGGCAAAGGCGGCGGCGCGATGAACATTGAAGCAGAATTGCTGATCCTGAAAACGAACCTCGACGAGGTGTATCGTAAGATCAATGCCGAGACTTCGCGCTTCCGTGAATGCATGTACGACTTCGGGGATGAGGTTTTGGCCTTGATGGACAAGCGCGCCGTGCTGCAGGCCGCCAGCCAAGGCTACGAGATCGGCACGGTGGTCCGCTCCAAGCGGCCACTCGTGTGGAACGGCAAGCTGACCGATGACCTCCGCATCAAGATTTCGCGGATCACGAGCGGATTCGAGTCGACAATCTGGCACTGCTACGGCCATGTCGAGATCAAGTCGGGGTGGAGCAAGCGCGAGATCATTTTCGATCCGTCGTGGTGCGAGATCGAGAAGGCGCCAACGATTGCCAACGATTGAACCGATTCGGCCCGCGTTTTGTTGGCGTCAAGCGCGCGAGAAAGCCAGGAACGACGCGGTTTTTGCGCCGACTCGCTTGCTTCGGGAGCAAGGGGTCGCGAGTTCGAATCTCGCCGCTCCGACCAATTAAATCAATGGCTTGTCGTTTTGAGCCAGTCTGGCGCCAACGATACCACCAACGATACGCTCCTTCATAGTCTTGCTCAATCGGGCAGCTTCACAACGCTACCGTCAGGGTTCATGCGATACAGGTATCGGTCATTTAAACGCGCGACAGTGGGCTCATTGTTCATGCGATATCGATGTTGCCGCCATTCCTCGGCCAGCGAGCGGATACGGTCAGCATCGTTGGTCGAGTTCAAAACCGCGCGGTCGCCTTCATCCGTGATTGTGTCAGCTATGTGCGACAGCAGCAGCCCCATTCGGTCGAGCAGATCGGCAGCCGAATGCGTGCCCAAGTGGTCTACCAGCTTCAATGCCTCATAGTTGGCCTTGGCCATCGTCCGCCTCCTACCTAGTTTTCCGTTTGCTTCGATACGGGCGCCCCGATGGCCCAAACACGTTGATGAACGCTTGCGGTGAGCGAAGCCGCAGCAACTCGCGCATACCCAGCTCGCCCGCCTCTTTTCGCGCCTGGAACACTGCCGAAACATTGGTCTCGTGTTCGTGCGAAAACCAGTGCCGCCGGCCTAACGCGTGTTCGTCTTTGCTCAACTCCCGCTTGGGCCGCCCGGCATCACCACCAGAGCGAGACCGCGCCAACTCGTCCAGGCACGCGGCAATCATCTTGTCGCGTTCGCGCGCGTTGGACGAGTGCAATCCGGTGGATATCTCCACGATTTTGCAGCCGTGGTCCTCCAGGTCGTGGAGCGCGCGAAACAGCGCCTTGCGTGGCGTCTCTTTCCCGCGTGGCGCATAGATGGCGCGCAGCTTCGTGACGGCAATCGTGTCGCCGGGCCGGGCCTTTTTCAGCAGCCACGCCCAGGTCTCGCGCGAGCGACCTTTGACCTGTCGGCCATCAACGACGATATCGGCAGGCAAGACACCAAACGACGCAAGCGCACGCTCCTGCGTCGGTGCAGGGCTTTTCGGGTACGCGCTGACCCATCCTATTGTGAGTGTCGTGCTGTGCATAAAATTTATGTAGCAGCATTTTCGTTTGACCGCAAGCCTGGAATGTGCAATAAGCTGTTCTCAACAACAGCAGCGCATCGCCGATCTAGGCGCCGCGCGACAGACGGAGACTGCCGGTGGCTCATTTGAGAACGTACGCCATCAGCCACGGCCATTGGACAGGCATTAGTTGTTCGTGCTGCAACGGCAATCGAGCGAAACGGAAGGCGACCAAGGAACCAGTTTCAGGAGCAGCGGGGAGACCGGACGTACCCAGCGTGAGGGCGACGAGTGAAGGCGATACACGTAGTGCCACAACGGCCCAGGCAATAGCGCAACACCCTACCGGTGACTTGGTTGGCGGGGACTTCAGAGTAACGGAACCGCCATGCTAATTAATGCGAGACCGACGATGGACATTTTAGCCAAGTTAGACGAGCAGTCCGAGTGGTACAGCGATGGCCACGGCGAGTTGCACAAGCAGGCGGCTGCTGAGATACGCCGTCTGCTTAAACTGTGCGAGCCGTCCGTGTGGACCTGCGAGCATCATGAGGGCGAGTCCTTCTCCTGCCCCGATGACGCTATGGACGGCGCCGCACCCGGCGATTGGTCCGTGCTTGAAGGTTGGGCGCGCGTCACTGTCGTGCGGGCCACAGTGCAGCCAGATGACAGCGTTCACGTTGAAACGATTTGAGCACGAAAGGCCACAATGATGATTGGCAACTTGGATGGGCTGAACACGCTTGGTATGACGCGTCGTCTATACGAGGACATGCCCGGCGCTCCGCAGCCGTCCGTTGGAGACCGCGGCACCATCATGTGGAGTGAGGTCGAGGGCACGCCGATGTATAAATTCTGCGAGCGGATCACCGCTGAAATCATGGGTGCGGCGTATGCCGCGTTTCATGACGCGCGGAACACCGCAAACCACACTGATCGCTAATCAGCACGAAAGACCACGAGCATGCGCTGTCGGCACGAGCCCCGCGTCCTGTATGTGCTCAACCGGCAGAGCCTCGCTGTTATGGTGCTGGCGCCTCATCGAGCGCAGGACTGGCGAGTTTGCGTGAAGTGCGGGCATGTCGGATTGGCGTCGAAACGCACAGGCAAGGTGCACTGGCGCAGCTATGCTGACCCGGAGCTGGTAGCCAAGGCGCAGCGCTGGAATGAGTGGGCTGCGAAGCAGGATTGAACACGGACGAGAAAGGCCCCAATGAAACCGAGGTTCCATCTGTACATCCACGCACCCGGTTGCGAGCCTGGGCTGTACGCGACTCTCGACGATGTCGATGCGCTGAAACGGATGACGCGTGAGAACCCAGACTTCACTGCGCCGTTCAGGGATGGTCGTCGTGTGAAGTGGTGGATTGTGCAATTTAACCCCGGCGAAGTCGTCGCCGAAAGCAAAGCGGAGTAGCCCCGATGTGTCGGCTCCATCATCACGACCCGACCACGAGGATCATCCCCGACAGCGCGGCGCAACAAAAGCAGAACGGCCACGCTAGATTGGCAACCGTTCGCCAAATGCCTTGATGGCCTCGATCGCTGTCAGCTTGCCCGTCGCCACCAGGATCAGCGCCCCGACGATCATCGCGATCCCATAGGCGTAGGGCAGGAGCTCCATCCACGGCACGCCGAGGCGGCGGCGCTCTTCGAGCTTCGATAGGCGGCGGCCATGATCCTCCACGGTCGCCTCCAATCTGCCAATCAGGCGCGGTATTTCGTGATTCATTCATTAGACGCGCTCCCGCGCCGGGCAGATGGCCTCATAGGCCCGGTTGTGGCCTACGATCTGTCGCTTGGTCTCATCAGTGTCGCGGGTCGATGCTCGGATAATCTGAAACGACGCGCACGAGCTGTCCACGAGCATCTGTGCCGGTGCACATCCTGTGAAAACAAACGGAAGCACCAAAGCCACCATCGATCTCATGTGATATATTCCTTCTATGGAACGCATCACACACGCAAAACTGATTGAACTCCTTCGGTACGATCCCACAACAGGCCAATTTTATTGGCGCAAGAAACGTGGCCGTCATCAAACCGCGACAGATGTGCCAGCCGGAACGCTGCACCGATCCGGATATGTTTACATCAGAACTTGCGGTCGCAACTACACGGCGCACCGCCTTGCCTTGTTCTACTCATCAGGCGAGTGGCCGTGTGAGCAAGTTGATCATGCAAACGGGAATAGATCAGACAACAGACTTTGCAATTTACGCCTCGCTACCCGCGCCCAAAACCTGCGGAACATCAAACGCAAGATCACAAACAAGTCAGGTGTTAAAGGCGTGCATTGGTGTAAGCCAGCAAACAAGTGGCGGGCATCCATTGTGATTGACGGAAAGAACATTCATCTTGGCCTGTTCACATGTAAAGATGAAGCCGGAAAAGCATACAGCGCTGCGGCGATCAAATTCCACGGGGCGTTCGCGCGGCACGATTAATCTCGGAAATGTTTATCCCGCAGCCGGTCAGGAGGGAGCTTGCTAGCGCTGCGGCGAGCAGCATCGGCTTTCTGTGCATTCTGGTTGCTCTTCGCTTCGACGCGCGCACGCTCCTCGGTTACGGCTTTGGATTTGATCGAGGCGACCCAGCCCCATATGGCGAGCAGGGCCACGCCGACGATGCTGGCTTGCCCCGTCAAGGTTCGCATAAACATCATGGCTTGCGGCTCCACCACAGGAACGCCAGCACACCCGCCACGATCAGCACAGGCACGCCCCAGGTGATGAGGTCCACGCCCGAGAGCAGTTGCCCGGCATTGGCCTTGACCGCTACGGCAGTGCTCGTCACGCCTGCAGGATCGGCCAGCAGCGCACCGCCGCCGATGAGGCCAGTTCCACCCACTGCCGCAGCGCCAGGGGAAACGGCGGGCGGCTCCTCGACCTTCTGGGCCATCGGCTCGGGCTCGGCATCCTCGGGCGGGGTCAGGAATAGCGCCCGCTCAGCCGAGCGCCGCCGCGTGAGCCCGCGAAGGACGGTCATTTTGCCGTTCACGCGCGCCTTGTTCCACATAAGGAAGGCTGCTGCTGCGCCTTCCACGTCGCCCCGGTTAAGTTTCCGAAGGATTGTGGACTTGCCTAGCGCGCCGACGCCGCAGTTGTATGCAAAGCTCACCAGTGCGTCGAACTGGTGCTGATGGATCGGCACCGTCACAAGCCGCGTGACGGCTGCCTCGCACTCGGCCAGCTCCCGGCGCAGACCTTCCACGGCTTGTTGCTTCGTCCAGGTCATCCCCGCCTTGACGCCCTTGGTGCAGCCCCAGCCGATCGTCCACACGCCAGCGGGGCAGCGATAGGCGATGCAGCCGCCGTCTTTGAGCGGGCGCAGGTAGCCCTCGAAATCTTTGATCAGATCGAGGCCGCGCTCTGAAATGATCATGCCGCCCCCTTCAGCAGTCGCTTGTCGATCTCGATGGCCTCGATGGCTGCTAGGCGGTTTCGCGCGTCGGCTAGCTCGCCGTGCATTCGCGCGAGCTGTTCGGCCATATCGGCGATTAGTTGCTCGACCTCGAGCGGCAGCGTCTCAGCGCGCACCTCCGTGGTGTGTTCGTGGCGAACTTCCCGGAGCTTCTGGCGCCATTGCCTCGAGGCTACGGGTTCGGCCATGTGATCGCCCCATAAGCAGCGACAACCGCCGCAGGATCGGACGCATCACTGATTGCCTTCTTAGCAAGTAGCCGGGTGCGCTCGATGGCGCCTGAGAGCTGGGCAAATTGCTCGTATTTCTGGATTACAAGCAGGGCGCACCCCCACAACGTCGGCGCCTCGATGCCGACCGATGCCGCCAGCGTCGGGAATTGCGCGGTGCGCTGCTCCGGCGTCAGGGCGTTGGCTGCGGCCTCGCCGAGCACTTCCACCGCCTGCGCCTGCTGGTGTTTTTCGGTGTAGGTCATGGCCATTCCCGCACCAGGCGTGATGTAGCGCAGGCGCACGCGCTCGGCGTCCTCCTCCACCCGGTTGCGGTAGATGGTCCTGACGCGGTCGAGCGGCCACGTCTCAATGTGCCATTCCTGCACGATGGCGTCAGGCGTTTCGGTGTAGGTTGCGACTGCGTTCTGATACCGTGGGTCGAATGCCGGAGGCGGCGTGTCGATCTGGGGTTTCACAGATGGCGGGGCGTCCAGTATTTCGCTCATGGTTGGTCCTCAAGAAATGACGGCGCGATCAGTAACGCGCCGCCAATTGGTGCCGTCTGAGAACGCGAGCACGGCGCCGCCGGTTTCGTTGCTCACATAGATGATGCCGCCGGCCGTCGCGGCCGATGGCGCACCGGCTACGGTGTAGCTCGGCACGTATGGAATTCCGCTTGTGATGGTCAGGCCGGTGGTCTGTGTCTGCGCCGTCGTGCCGGAGGCGGCCACGACAGGCGAGCGCAGAATCAGCGATGACGGCGTGCCCGTGCCCGTGCCCGCGCCAGACTGAATGGTTAGGTTGGCGCCACTGATGTTGGTGTCGGTGCCGCCACGAGAGCCTTGCGCCCGCAGCGTCTGGGCTAACGGTGTGGCACTGTCTTGCGGGCCAAGTTGGAGCGTTGCTGCAGCTGGCGATGTCAAAGACGTATTGCCCGACCCGGTCCAGGTAAGACTTCCGCCCGCAACTGAGATCCCGATATTTGAGCCAAACCTCCACGCTGTAGTAGTCGACCAATGCAACAACGAAACGCCATTGCGCTGGATATCGATGACTTTTCCGTTAAAGCCGCTAGTTACGTTGATGCCAAGCAAAGTTCCGTTGGTATCCCACCCCGTCGATGTCGCCCCGGCCATTTCAAGGCTGACGAGCGGTTTGGTCGTCGTTGCCGTGCCGCCGGAGATTGGCGTACCGGTCACCGCGATGGTCGGCGCATCGAGCGCGCCGTTCTTGGTCGAGATGATCCGACCAGGCGTGGTCATCACATCGCTGTCGTCGATGTCAATGCCGGATGCCTGCACGCCCTTGCCGGTTCCGTCTGAACGGATTAGCCGGTTGTCCGTTGCAAAGGCTGACGCTGCAGTCACGTCGCCGGCCGTGATCGTCGTGCCAGTGATCGTCAATCCTGATCCAGCCTCGAGCCACGTCACAGCGCCAGCACTGTCATCCCAGAACATGATCCGATCCGCATTGGGATCGGCGAGCGATGCGCCCGTGCCGCCATCGGCCAGCGCGACGTCCGTACCGCCAGCCCGATAGACCTGATTGCCCTCGATGGTGATGTCCCCCCCCGCGCCAGAGCGAGCGAGCGTCGTATCGGTCGCATGGCCCAGCTCGATCGTGGTCGCACTGAGCGCCGCCACGCCCGACATATTGGCGCTGTCGTCAACGGTGATGCCAGACGCCTGCACGCCCTTGGCAGTGCCGTCCGACCGGATCAGGCGGTTATCGGTGGCGAACGCTGATGCAGCCGTAACGTCACCAGTTCCGGCGACCGTTGCCCATTTTACACCCGTGGCCTCGGCACTATCGGCCGTGAGCACCTGCCCGTTACTGCCGACCGGCAAAATGGTAGCGGCATCATCGCCTGTGCCGACAGCAAGATCGCCCTTGGCTGCCCATGTCGTGTCGGTGGCGAGAACAGCGCTGTCGCCCTTGTCGCCCTTGGGCACGAACAGCACAGAAAGTTGATCGTTTGCCGCAAACGAGCCCCCGCTTGCAACGTGCGTGAGCGTGAACTTGTCGTAGGAGCCCGCATCAGTCATCGAGCCCGAGATCGTGAACACGGCAAACGACGACAGCAAACCGACCTTGAAAACGTACAGCGTGCCCTTCGTGGTGCTCGTCGAATCGTCCCACAGCGCGAGCACAGACGCCATGCCAGCGCCGGCCGCGTCCGTCTCGTTGATGTAGAGTTGCGTCGCGCTGGACAGCGATGCGTTATTGAACGCGAGCTTGCCCGATCCGGGATTCGTGTCGCTGGTGCCCGTCGAGAACTGATAGAGCAGACCATTGACGCCGATCGTTGCCGCGCTTGCTGCCGCCGGCAGAGCAAGAATGATCCAGTTTTGAACGATGCCGGGCGGCACGTTGGAGAACGCCGTGGCGGAACCTGTCGACGCCGTTACGCCACCGGTAACACTGTGAGTGTGCGCGCTTTCATCTGCTGTTCGGCCTAATGATGCCGCGTTTGTTCCTTCGCGCATGGAGTAGCCAGCTGCACCGCCCGGCTGCCAATCATACGCAACATATTGCGTGCTGTTGGTCAGTGCAGTTAACGGCGTGCCGGATGCGGAAAACATGGCATGGTTGTGCGCCGAGCCTGCCCCCGTCGTTAGCGTGCCAGGGCCGTGCGTGTGGCTCGCTAGGTTAGCCTCAGACAGCGTCGTTGACTGCGCACCGCCAACCGCGCCGAGCGTTGCGCCATCAAGGCCGAAGGACGAGGTAAGCCGCGACGCCGCCGAGCCGCCCATGTCGTCTTTGCCGAATGGGCTGCGGCCGCGATAGTCCGGCACGTTGAACGTCGTCGAGCCGTCGCCAGAGCCGTAGGTGGTGCCATAAACGGCAAACAGCTCGGCATAGGTGGTCCGGCTCACGGCTTGACCATAAGCAAGCAGCCATCCGGTTGGGGCTGTTGCAGTCGGCCAAGGGATAATGCCGCCGACCGGGAACACGCGCGCCGTCATGTCGGCAGACGTGCCAGACGCGCGATCGCCCACAAGCTGGAAATCAGCCGTTGCCGACCGATAGACGACTTGAAGCTTCTGCCCAGAGACGATATCGCCTGCGGAAACCGCAGAGCCGTTGCTGGCCACGATGGGCTTGGCCCCAAGGCCCGCAACGTTCAGCGTGGCCGCGCCCGTGATCGAGTGGTTTGCAGTAAACCCGATCAGCAGCCCATCGGTTAGGCTCGACACTGTGCGATTCGGCGTGACGGCAAAGGCGTTGCTCGAGCCCGTGCTTGTCAGGCTCATGTTTCTGTCTTTGTACTCGCGCGCAAGCATGCCCTCGAGCGCGCGGGCGCCGTCGTTCACGTTCCGAAATTGCATATTCTCGGGAAAGCGCGCAGTATTCGAGGCGTCGGTCGTTGACAGGTCGTCGAGTTCGGCCATAGCTCAGGCTTCCATCCTGTGAAGGCTACGCATGAGACAGATTGCCGTCGTGGTGATTACTGTGCTGGTCCTGGCGGCACTCGGCCAGGCGATGCGGAATCATTACTGGCTCATACCGCTCGTACCCGTGGGAGCGGTCTGGCTGGGCTACCGGCTGGGATCGCCCTATGAGAAACGCGAGTTCAGGGTCGCTGTTCCGCGGCTATTGCGCCGCCTGGGACTGCGCCGGAAACCGCCACGCCTCGCGTTCCGGTCAATACGTTCTGCAACAGCTCCTCGCCTGCCGCGCGCTGGCGCTGGGTCACATCGCGGCGAGTGATGAAGTCCTGCAACTCCCTAATGAAGGCGTCGCGTGTTTCGCCTTGCGCGGTCAGGATGCGCGCCGCGTCGAGCGCCTGCCGGCGGCTTCGCTCGTCGAGATAGCCGGCCGTCATCTTGTTGAGCACCCAGCCCGCCGCCTTCTTGGCATCGCCCCACAGGCTATCCGGGATGTTGCCGCTCACCTGCGGATCGGTCCTGCCGCCGTAACGCTTGAGGTTCTGCTGCATGGCTGCCGTGACAGAATTTCCGACTGCGGCTTGTCGCGTCTGCTCGTAGATGCCTTCCGTATCGAGGCGGTTGACAATGCGATCCGCGCCCGGCTGTCCAGTGATTTGGGCGAGCTTGTCGCGGGCAAAGTCGCTGCCAAGCTGCTTGCGGATTGCCGCGTCGCCAGTTGATCCGAGCGTAGATGATGCCTCGCCCATAATGTCGCGGATCTGGCCGCGGGCGCCCGTCCGAAATGCAGCATCTTCAAACGGTGACATGGCCGCCATATCGGCGCGCATCTGATCGGGATGCGTGCCCCTCTTGAACACGTCCGCGCCTCGCTGCAAGCCTTGCTCGAATTGCAGACCGCTTCCAGCGTGACGCCGCGCCATGTCCCACGAGCTTATTGCCTGCTCGGGCCGAACGCCGCGCCGCGCCGCGTCGGTCGCTCGCAATATGGAATCGACCTCATCACGAAATGCGTTAGCGATTTGCCTGTATTGACCGGCCGCCGTGCGGTCCAAACCGGCCGCTGGCGTTTGCGCAAATTCGGACAGGCGATTCAGCTCTCGACTGATGTAGTCAATGCGCATGTTGGGGCTTACCGGCACTCCGGGCCGGATCAGCCCTTCTCTAGCCATTGCGTCATCGGCAGCCCGAACGATTCCGGTTCGTTCGGCAAAGTCGAGGAACTGTTGAAGACGCGGCGTCGGCTGAATAGGCGTATTGTAGAAGTCTTCATAGTATGGCCGCGCGAGCGCGCGCGACTGGTCAAGCATATTCCGCTCGAGCTGAACCAGGTTCTGCGGCGGCCCAAGCACCGCGTCCACATCAGCCTGGATGCGTGCGGGAGCGCCGCCCCTGCGGCCATGGCCTACCGTGGCGCCGAGCGCGTCAATCACGACGGTCTTGCCCTCGCCCGGCATGCGAGCAATGGCGCCCGTGTGGCCCTGCAGGTTCGGCCCCATGTCCGCAATCATTGCCTCTGGCTCAACCGGCCTGATGCCGATGCGGCCGTCTGCCACCATGTCGTCTGCGACGTTGGCCACGGCCCTGCGGTCCATCGTGCCGAGCGTTCCCTGCGGCTGAGGCGCGCGACGAATGAGGCGAGACACACCCGTTGCAACTGCCGGCGCTGCCGCACCGAGCCCGCCGCCGATCATCGTGCCGACCGCGGCATTGGTCGCGCGGTCCATGGTGCTCTCGCCCTCGCCGGCACCGTACAGGGCGCCATAGGCTGCACCCGTCGCGCCGACGTTGGCCATGCGGGGGAGCATGGTCGTTCCACGCATCATGTTGATCATGGGCGACACGGGCGCCGAGGCAATGCCACCGGCAAGCTTCTGCACGCCGCCCATCGTCACATCGCCAATGACCGGCAGGGAGCCGAGCTTCATGCTCTCCTGATCAATGGCCGCGTCGGTCGCGCGCTGGTATGCGATGGCCTCGTCATAGTCAGACCCGCCGAGGCCGAGCCGCTTGAGCAGGGCTTGCGTGTTAGCGTTCGCCTCGTCGAGCCAGGAGCCTACCGGCGTTCCACGGGCAAGATTGCGGCCCACGTCGCGAATGCCCTGCATCACGCCGCCGCCTTTGCGCTCGTTGGCGACGTAGGTTTTCGCCCATTCGTTAAAGGCGTCCTTGCGCTGGTCTTGAGGCAAGGCTTGAATACCGGCGCGCACTTCCTCGGCCGGTCGCGAGAAGTCGAGCCCGCCGAATCGCGGCGCGGGCGCTGCCGGGGCCTGCGGCTGCACCGGCTTGGCCGTGATGCCCATCGAGGCGAAATGCTCGCGCAGCCGCGTGCTGATCTGCTCAGGCGTCATGCCTTCCGGCATGGTCACCTCGTAGCGGCTACCGTCTGGCCCCTCAACCTCGTACCGGGCCATTAGTCGCGCCTCCAGAGCTTGATGCCGTCGCCAAGATCAATCGGCTGAGATGTCGGCGCCTGCTGTGGCCGCACGCTCGGATTGGGCGCGGCTGCCGAGGCTTTCTTGCGAGCGAGCTCGAGCAGCGCTGTAACCTCCTTCTCCACGTCGTCCAACGCGCGCTTGTAGGCTTCTGTCCCCACGCGCATGGCCTGCAGGCGAGAGACCGCCGCCGTTGCCTTCGCGCCTTCCGCCTCGGTGATGGCGCCGCCACCGCGCAGGCCGTCGAATGCGGCGAGGAACGCCTTGCCCTGCACTTGATCGATCTTGGCTTGTGCGTCGACAGCTTCCTTTGAGACGTTCGGCAACACCCCGGTGAACGTGCCAGTCATCGTCGCCATAACCTTTGGATCAAGGTTGCGAACGCCCTGGATGGCCTCGAGCATCAGCTTTGCATTCGTCTCGGCGCTTGGAAGTGTCGCTCTTGCCTTGCCGAGCGCTTCGCCCTGCTCCTTGGCCGATGCCCTCTCGAATGCCAGCACCTCGGCGGGGACGGGCGTAACACCCGGCGGGAGCACCGATTGCACAAGCTTGCCGTCGCGGCTCGCCTGCATCGGGACATAGTTGCCCGCGGCATCACGGCCCCATGTGACCTGCTGCGCCGTGGCTCCGTTCATTTCGCGCTTTTGCTTCATCCAGTCGGCGAACGACCCGGTGAAACCGTCGTTGCGGGCAAACTGAAACTCTCTGATGTCGTCGCTCGATGCGGGCTCGGCAGCCTTTTTGATCTGCGCCTGCATAAGCTGTTTCTGCAGCGGGAACAGCTCGTCCTCGCGCTGCGCTTTGCGCCGGTTCTGGGCAAAGCCCGCAGCCGCCTGCGAGCCCTGCATGAGGCCCTGGCCGATGTTGGGAGCACCCAGCACGCCCGCGCCCATTTGGAACAGCGGCGACATCATCCAGTTGTCGAGGCTGAATCCTTGCGGCTGCGGCTGGCTATCGGTCAACGCCATGGGGGTGGCTCCTGGGGATGGCGACGGCGACGACACGGGTTGAACGGGATTAGCGGACATCGGCGCGGGTGCGCGGCCTGCCTCATACGCAGCCATGGCCTGCATCAAGCCTTGCCGCTGCTCTGGCTTGAGCGGGGCATTGGGATCGACGCCGAGGCTGCGCGAGACGCTGGCGATGTACTGAGGCGTGGAATTGTTATCGACCTGCGGCGGCGCCCATCGGTTGACGATGCCGGCGACGTTGTTGAGGCCGTGCTTGTTCTGGTACGTGTCCAGAATGCGCGACATCACCTGATAGCCCTGCTCCGGGCCTGGGAACTGAGCATAGCGACCATTGGGCCCTGGCACCGCGCCATAAGCAGACATCCACGGCTTGAACTCCACCGCGCCGGGGTTGTTGTAGCGGAGTGTCAGCGGCGTGGTGAGGGACATCGATCAGCCCCACGGCCTGCGAGGATCTGGCATATAGCCGCCGGCCGGCATCATCATGCGCGAGCCCATGCCGCCGAGCATATTGCCGAGCCCTGTCATGCCTCCCATGCCGCCCATCAGGCCAGCCATCGGCCCGCCGCC
>Ga0070749_10000207_pt1 | contig 37076 bp, 25 predicted proteins | sample VirMetDEL_Nov_18_FD_75180 | JGI IMG/M metagenome (GOLD analysis project Ga0070749, IMG submission 75180) | Aqueous microbial communities from the Delaware River and Bay under freshwater to marine salinity gradient to study organic matter... | ecosystem: Environmental > Aquatic > Marine >...
GATTGTAGTATCGTTTACGCCAACCCAAAACAACCATTTGTTCAAGGAATAGATATGGGTATAAAATTAAATCTAAAATAATAATTTATGGCAGAAGGTAGTTTTGACCCAAAAGATTTTGAAAATTTAGAGAAGAATTTAAAAGCGGCTAAAAGGTTCTCAAAAGACGTTAATGCTAGTTTTAGTAACTGGGCTAGGAATTTTGAAAAAATAAACGACTACGGTGAGGCTATCTCCGATAAGATGTCGTTGATTGAGGAATTACAAAACCAGATTAAGAAGGCTGGTAAAGATGTAACTGAAGAACAAAAAGCTCAATTAGCTAATGAAGAGGCTAAGTTAAAAGTGATGCAGTCTGAGTTGAAGTTAATTAGAAAACAAATCTCATTAACTAAAACTCTAAAAAACGAAGGTTTAACTTATTTAAGTAAACAAACAGCTTTAATAGGTAAGTCATTAACCATGTATAATGAGGTTGATAAATCTGTTAGAGATATATCAATGACCATGGGTTTATCAGCCCAACAAATGGGTTCTTTCAGAGCTAGTGTAGGTGAAGTAAACGTTAAATTCCAAGAGTTAGGATATAGTGCTGCTGAAGCTGCCGCAACACAAGGTGCTTTCGCTGAGGAAACGGGTAGAGTTGTTATGTTAAGTAACGAAGTCTTAGGTACCATGGCTGAACTAGGTAAACTAACTGGTTTAGGAGCTAAAGGTATGGGTCAGTTTGCTGGACAAATGGACGCTTATGGATTTAGTGCTGAGAAATCAATGGAGTATACCAAAGAAATTATGGATACCTCACAAACCATGGGTGTTTCTAGTGGTAAAGTAATTGCTAAATTCCAAAAGAATCTAAGTTTATTAAATAAGTTAGATTTTAAGGGTGGTGTTAAAGGTATGATAAAAATGGCTGCTTATTCTGAGAAATACAAAATCAGTATGGAGGCTGTGGCTGGTGTAGCTGAAAAAGTTTTTAGACCTGAGGGTGCTATTGAGGCAGCAGCTAATTTACAGATGTTAGGTGGTGGATTGTCAGAATTAGGTGACCCTTTTGATTTAATGTATAAGGCTAGATACGCACCTGAAGAACTAGCTAAATCCTTATCCCAAGCTGCCGCACAATCAGCGGTGTTTAATGAAAAAACGGGTGAGTTTGAAATGAATGCTCTAGAACTAGACCGTATGAGAGAGGCTGCTACTGCTCTTGGTATGGATATGGGTGAGTTAGTTAAAACCGCTAAACAAACGGCTAAAATCAATATGTTCAAAGGTATGTTCACGGGTATGGACAAAGAACAAAAAGAAATGTTGGCTGGTATGGTTGAAATGAAAGACGGTAGAGCAACAATCACCATAGATGGTAAAACAAACTATGTTGACGAATTAAATCAAACACAATTAGCTGGATTATTAGACCAAAAGAAAGCTTCAGAAAAAAACGCTGAATTAGCACAGACCACAGCTGAAAAATGGACAGCATTACAAAATCAATTGGTAGCGACGTTAGACCCTATAATTTCTGTATTTGATAAAATAGCTAGGTCTGTTATAGAACCTATAGGTAATTTTATAACAGCATACCCTAAATTTTCAGCTGGTTTAACTTTGTTGTTAGCTGGTTTAGGAAAAGCTGCTGAATGGTATTTAAAAGGTCTTTGGTTAGGTAAAGGGTTTAATACCGCAACAACAGGTAAAGGCAGTTTTTTAAAAACGATAATGGCTGGTCCTAAAAAACTTTTAAAACGTGTAGGTGGATTATTCGGTATGGGTAAAAGTTCAACTGACGTTGTAACAGAAAAAGCTCAAGACACGACATCAAAAAGTAGTAAAGCTACTAAAGGTGGTGGTGTTGGGAAATCACTAAAGAGTTTAGCTAAGGGTCTATCCGCTATGGGTACACCACAAGTATTATTTGGTGCACTTAACTTAATTCCTACCGCTATAGGTATGGTGGCTATGTTACCAGGATTACCAACACTCATACTGTTAGGTAACGTACCAATGAAAGGTTTATACAAAAACTTGAGTGCTTTAGGTAGAGGTTTATCCATGTTGGGTAATCCACAAGCTTTATTAGGTACCTTGACATTGACAGCAGCTGCTATTGGATTCACTTTGATGACCGCGGGTGCTATTGGATTGGCCGCTGTAGCTTTAGGTGGTGTAGCAGCAGGGGCTGGATTATCAGCTTTAGCAACAGGATTAACTGCTTTAGGTTCTACATTCCCTGTAGCTGGACTAGGAATTGTTATATTACTAGGTTTAGGAGCGGCTATGATGATGATGGGGGCGGCTGTTTATTTTGTAGCTATGGGAGTCGCTTTGGTTGTTGATTCGTTTACTAATATGTTTAGTGTAATCGGTGAAAATGGTAGTGGATTGTTTCAAGCTGGACTTGGGTTTATGGCTATGGGAGCTGGTATAGGTATGTTGACCTTATCTTTAATTTCGTTAGGGGCTTCAATGCCGATAGCGATGGTAGGTTTATTATTATTAGGTGGAACCATGGCTTTATTAATGGGTACGGCTAATCAATTAGCAGCCGTTGACTTTAAAGGTATGGTTGATGGTGTAAATAACCTAAACACTGAAAACCTAGAAAAATTAAAAGAACTAACAAAATTCTTAGGTGAAGGTAAACCTATTAAAATAGAATTTGATGACCTAGAGGTTAAAGGTGCTATAAATCTTAGAGGTGAGGGTGGTGTTACCGTTAAGTCTGAATTACTAAACGATACTTCATTTATTTCCATGTTAAGAAGTAAAATACTAGAACAAGGTACTAAAGAAGAGACTGGTGGTAAATAATTTTAATTACACAAGGTTTAGTAAATTTATTTATCTAAATATTTATTATTAAAAGATAGTAAGATATGCCAGCAATAAATCCAAATGATTATAATATAGATAAAATTGACATAAACACCCGTGACTTAACATTGGGTCCTTATGTTACACAACCTAACTTTGCTATAAATTGGTTATGGTACGGACATAACCTACAAAATATAAACCCACAGATAGCTTTAAACACCTCTGTTGCTGGAGCTTATAATGATTTGGGTAACGCTACATCTGTACCACTTTTATCGGAACAAGTACAAGATTTACCAGGTGTTGTAGATGTTGGTAGAAACTTGTCTAATAATAATCTTGCCGGTTACGGAGCTTTATCAACAATACCGTTAGATTTTAACTTAAGTTATAATTATTCTAACATTTATTCAGGGTTAATAGGTACAGGTCTAGCTGGGTACTACGCTGACAAAGGTGTTGATAAACCACTATCATTAACAACACCAAACACACAAAACGATAGTGTATTAGACATAGGTTCAGTTTTATCTAACAACAATTTAGCTGGTTACGGAGCTCCATCAACAATACCGTTAGATTTTAATTTAAGTTTTAACTACCCTAACATTTATTCCCAATTAGTAGGTACAGGTCTAGCTGGGTACTACGCTGATAAAGGTGTTGATAAACCGTTATCACCAACAACACCAAACGTACAAAATAATAGTGTATTAGACATAGGTTCAGTTTTATCTAACTCTAATTTAGCTGGTTACGGTTCATCAAACACAGTACCACTAAAATTTAATTTATCTAGAAACATAAATACTAACAGTGTTATATCTAACCCATCTAATTTTGACGCGGCATCATTAAATAGTCAATTACCTTCTAATTCAGAAGTTATTACTGATTTACCTAATGTTCTTGATACTGGTATAAATTTACCTAACTCACTTTTGGGTAGCGGTAACTTAACACCTATTGAATTTAATTTATCAAAAAACTTACCACAAGTAAGTCAAGACATATTAGACAATACTAGTATCAGTAATGTATTACCAAAATCAAACCCCTCAGCTTTTGATTCGGCAGTATTAAACGGTTTATTACCTAGTTCTAGTGAAAACATAACAGACCTAGATAACGTATTAGATACAGCTGATTCACCACACCCAAGTAGTACCAACAACGCTTCAATTATAGATTATAACTTAGATAAGAATTTATCTAATGTTAATTATTTAGTTGCTTCAGCTGGTTATAACAACAATGATTTAGGTGATGTATTTAGTGTCGGTTCAGTAACACAATTACAACCACTAAATAGTGGTGGTGTTTATGGTTTGGCTGAAACTGACGGTATACACCCTAGTTTATTAGGTAGTAACGTTTATGAGTTAAATACTGAAGAAAGTAATGTTTGGTCAACCTTAACACCTTATGAATATGATGTTTACGGTGAAACTTATAAAACATCTTCATCACAACAAAAATCACTTATTGTTATAAATTCTACCGCAATAGGTAATCCTGGTAGTGTTGAATCTTGGAAAACAGATACTGGTAGTGTTAACGCTATAACTAAATTAAAAAGTGATATAACTGACAGAAAGAAATTGACTCAGGGTACACTTAGTTTATATGGTGCTTACAAAGCTAACGGTATTAAAGATTATGTTAAAGGTGGTTCTTTATTAAAACCTGAGGTCGAACATAAAAACATAGCTTATGGACCATTAAATTTTGAAGCTTATCTAGGTGACCAAGTTGAAGATTTAGGTCCGTCAGGTTTACAACCGTATGGTTATGAGTTTTTTGGTGAAAAACCTTCACCACCAAGTAACAATTTAGGCCAAATATTATTATCAAGCGTTGGATTTGGTCCGGGTCTTGGTGTTGGGTTTGATACATATCTTAGTCAAGTGGCTAATAAACAAAGAGCTATAGAATTAGAAAATAGGGTTAAATTAAATGCTTTTGGTGAGACGATTGGTAAAATAAATACTGACCCGTTTGGTTTATTAGCTGGACAACCACTTTTCCAAAAAGACTATACAATAACCAAAAACGAAGGGTTTTTAGGTAAGGCAGCTAGTTTAATAGAAAATTTAACAGGTTTTAAAGTACCTAGAAGTCCACTTAAAAGCACTGAAACTAAAGATTTATTAGAATACACTGGTGGTGGTACTAGAGGTTTATTGTATGACGCTATTATAACTAACAAGTGGGGTCCAACAGCTAAAGATGGTTTTGTTAACCAAGAAAGTGAACCTAAGACAAAAATAGGTAAAGTAGCTCAAAAAATAGGTGATTTATTTTCGGGTGACGGTGAAATGCCAAAAACAATCGGTTATACCGACCAAATTACCACAGACACAGTAGCTCAGGAAGAAAGAGAAAAACCTTTAGTTGATAAAATAAATAATGGTGTTAAAAAGTTAGTTGACTCTTTATTTAAACAACAAGAAAAAGAGGTGGGTAAACCTACCGAATCTGAAAATCCTACAGTACAAGAAGACCCAACATACGGAGGTAAAAATTTAGGGTTTAATATAGAGTTTCAGGACACTACACATGATGATGAATATGAGATTGATGATAATCCTAATATTCAATACAACAAAAGGTTTAAAGCTACACAGTATACAGATAAACCTGAATTAACATCTGATAAAAATAATTTATTTTGGGAATCTGGTAATCCTAACAGAGCTAAAAGAGGTTTATTAAAATATACACAAAATTTAATAGATGCTAGTATAAATGATTTTAGTTCAGCAGCTAGATATATAGGTATAACTAATGACGATAGTAATATAGCAGCGGACAAAAATAATAGACACGTACAATTCTCACAAGGTAATAGAATTAAGAGTGATGATGTTTATTGTCGTTCATGGTCTATTAGAAACCCTTATAGTAAATACGAAGATTTAGTTAGACATAGTGAGTTGTTAAGACAAAGTTTTGTAAATAACTTATCGGTGTTAGAAGATGCTGGTGTTGTTAAAATAGCTCCTTATAATAACGAAAAAATAGATTGGAAAACAACCAGCTTAGCTGATAGACCAAAGTCACCATCTAGATACATGTTATCTATTGAAAATTTAGCTTGGAGAGGGAGTAAAGAGTTTAATGTTTTACCTAACGTTGAAAAGGGTCCTAACGAAGGTAGAATCATGTGGTTTCCACCTTATGATATTAGCTTTACAGATAACTCAAGTGCTAATTACGAAACGACAAACATAATAGGTAGAGCTGAACCTATATACACATATAATTACACAGAAAGAACGGGTACTTTAGATTTTACAATAATAATAGACCACCCTTCTTCATTGAACACTATAAGAAATGATGCACAAGCTAGTTTAGAAAAATATTTTGCTGGTTGTGAAGATTTATCAAGTACAATTTTTGGTGATGTAAAATCGGAAGAGGTTATAGAAGACGTTGAACCAGAAGTTGAAAAACCTAAACAAAAACAACCACCCAAACAAAATAAGGAGACGTTTACCGCCTATTTTAGAACAGCTACATCATCTTCATCTAGTGTTGGTCGTGATATACAAGTAGATATAAGTGCTTTATACGAATACAATCAAGGTGAAAATTTAAACAATAAATTTGAAGACGGTATAGATGGTTTAGTTGATTTTTTATTGACTGAAGATGGTAAAAGACATACCATAGTTGTAGAAGCCCATACAAGTTGTTCTAATAATAAAGATTATAATAAAAAATTAAGTGAAGACAGAGCTGACTCTGTTAAAGATTATATCTATAAAAAATTAGTAACTAAAGAGGCTGAGGTTGGGGAAGTGAAAGTAACTGGTGGTATACCAGGTAAAGAAAAAACTTACCCAACTGAAGACGAAATGGTCAGTGCTGGTAAATATAAAAGATGGCAAACAATATCTTTAGGTGAACAAAATTGTGGTGGTGGTGATACGGCTGATGAACCAAAAGATAGAAAAGTCGTAGTCAAACTTATAGTCAATTCGGAGATGGACGCTATTATGGACGACAAACCGTCTAACGAAACACAGGGTTTAAGTAAACAAGAACAGGTCGCTTTAAACGCTAGAAAAGACAATATAGTTAATGCAGCTAAAAAAGTGGCCAATGAAATGGTTAACGAGGCTACTTATTTTAGAAAAATACAAGAAACAGATTCTTTTGTATACGATAGTTTAAAAGAAAAAGTACAATTCTTTCATCCAGCTTTTCACTCAATGACACCTGAAGGTTTTAACTCTAGACTAACATTCTTAAAACAATGTACTAGACAAGGGCCTAGTATCGGTGGTAAGGATGAACCTGATAATATGGCTTTTGGTAAACCACCTATTTGTGTATTAAGAATCGGTGATTTTTACCATACAAAAATTGTTGTGGATACTGTTAACTTCACATTTGACCCATTACAATGGGATTTAAACCCTGAAGGTATCGGTGTACAACCTATGTTATGTAAGGTTAGTCTTAGTTTTAAGTTTATTGGTGGTTCTTCATTAGGTGGACCTATATCACAACTACAAAACGCCGTATCTTATAACTTCTTCGCTAATACATCTGTATACAATAAGAGAAGGGTTAAAACATATCAGACTGAAGGTGCTAAAGATGGTAACGGTAAAGATAAAGTTGAATTTGGTTCTTATTTGGACCCAGACCAAGTATCTAACGTTAAAGATATAGCTGCTGGTTATTCTGATACCATAGAAGAGTTAGCTGAACAAGATGTATTAAGAGAAAGTGAAGTTAAAGGTAAAGAGTCTGGTTTATCTGATGAAGAGAAAAAGGCTATAGAAGAAAATGATAACAAACAACAAGGTAAACCTGATGACGCTTACCCTAACGTTAAAATAAAAAAACAAGACGACTTAAGTTCACCAATAGAAAACACTCAAATACAATATAAAGAGTTTAATATAAACATACAAAAACCAAATGGTAAGTGGGTTGTTTTAACAATTCGTGATGAGGATGGTAAATTAAACAAATACGGTTCTGATGGGGCTGGTGGTTATAATTACGGTGTACCTACAATAGATAATGTGACTAAAGACGATGGTACTCCTGTTACCGTTGGTTTTATTGGTGGAGATTCTTCAACTTTAACAACAGATTTATATAACGAAGATGACGGTAATTATGTTATAAAAATAACAGTTCAAGAAGACGTTACGGGTAAACTAATTAAAAAATTTACTGAATCGTTTACATTATAAAAAAATAAAATAAAATAATAAAATGGCAGAACAATATTTTGATAGATATGGTGTGTATAGGGTTGACGGTGAAGTTAAACCCGTACCTTATATAAAGATAAAACCTAAGGCTAGTGATATTGTTATTGTTACTAAGGAAACAACTCGTTTTGATATTCTTAGTGATAAGTATTACGGTAATGGTAAACATGGATGGTTGATATTACACGCAAACCCATCTTTTGGTGGTTTAGAGTTTGATATACCAGTTGGTACTAAAATAAGAATACCTTTTCCTTTTTTACAAAGTTTACAGGAACTTGAGGATAATATTAGGACACACATAAATCTATACGGAATTTAATGATACCAGAAATAATAAAACAAGAGAACGCTCTTAGGGTGGTTGACCCAAATCCACAAGGACAAAACGTTGACCAAGAAGATTTATTGATTTATGTTAAACTAGAAGCTCAAACAAAATCAAGAACTTTATTGGAACAATCTAGTACTGGTAACGTTACACTACTTGAGGTTGAAAATAATGTTAGGGATAAAACTAATTTTACATACCCAACGGGAGATAAATCTTTAACAACTGAATGGACTAGATTAGGTGGTAAAGACGGTTTAACACCTGGTGAAGATGTTGGTACACTTGGTTTAACTAGTATAAATATAGACATTAACGCTTCTTATGTACCAGTAGTTACGATAAACATGGTCGATATTCGTGGGGCTACTTTATTTGAACAAGGACCCTGTTCACCCTACGCATCTTTCTTTCATATGCCTTACCCGGTTTTCAGTTTAACAGTGAAAGGTTATTACGGTAAAGCTGTAAAATACACATTAGGTTTAAGGAAATTTAATACAAAGTTTAATTCATCAACAGGTAATTTTGAAATTACATGTGAATTTATTGGTTATACCTACGCTTTTATGGCCGATATTATAATGGGTTATATTTTGGCAGCTTATCGTATGCAAGGTTATGGGGCTCAAGAAAAATTAAAAAACATATGGGATAAAATAAGAAACGACCCTAAAATATACCCACCAGGTGAGGTTAATGTATTACCAACAGAACCAGTACCACTACTAGAAATGGTAAAAGATGCTAGGGATTTGGAAAACATTATAGGTGATTTAAAAAATAGTGATGAATTTATAAAATTAGATAATTTAAATTTACTAAATGAAAGTGTTATAGATTTAAATAACCGTATAGATAAATATATAAAAGACGTTAAAGATATAGGTGGTGAAGTAGCAGACACAAAAGCCTATTCTGATAGTAAAAAACTAAAAGTTGAATACAGAGGTACTGGTGTTATAAACAAACTTAAAGAAAAAACAAAAGAATATTTTGGTGAGTATGGCACTGATGGTACTAGTCATTATGAATTGGATTATAATATAATAGTAAGTTCGGATGTTTACAAAGATAACGGAATCACTCTACCAAATTTTAAAACGACATTAAATACAAATGGTGGTGGTTTGTTTAACGGTTCACCTAGTAGTGGGGTGTATAGTATTGATTTAGGTTATTTGTTTAAAGATAATTTAGATACAGCACAACAAATTGAAAAGAAAATTAAAGACCAACTACAACTAACCAAAGAAATAATAAATAGTGCTGTCACACAAAAGTTAGGGTACAATCCAACAATAAGAAACGTCTTTTCAATTATAATGGCTAATGTTGAAATGTTCTTAAAAATGTTATTGGAAGTTTCGGCTGCAGCAGACGAATACCATCAAAACAATAGTGGGAGTAATAGCCAAATACTAAATGATGGAAAGGGTAAAATATATTCTTGGCCTACTTATTTTGAACAAAGGACTGGTGATGATAAAGGTAATAAGAAAACTTATCCAGGTTCGAATGTAAATTTTAGGGATTGGGAAGAGATAAAGTTTGTTGAGGAATTTGTTAGAGCTTACACCGAAGTTGAGGCTGAATTAGAGATAATAACTGGTGATGTTGCTGATAAACCAGGTTTTGATAACTATATACCACTAAACCCTATAGAGTCACCTGCTTTTGACGACGGGGGTGGCGGAGACCCAACACCAACACCAAACCAATATTGGGGAAAAACAGATATAGGTGATTTACTAGGTACGGTAGGTAAAAGAGCTTTCTTATTTGGTGACCACACGTTAGCTAACGGCTTATCTATTTGGAAGTCTAGGTTTATGTTGTATACTGACCTAAATACTGGTACACAAGTTAGTAATACAGGTTTATCTAATTTTCCCACCTCACTAAGTAATAGAGGTAGTGATGACCAATTAGACTCAATACCGTTTAACCTAACAACTAATAAAGACCTTATGGTGGGTTATGGTTATATGGATGGTGTGAATTCTGTAACAAGCATTGATAGTATTAAGTTACTACAAATATTAAAAAGTAAAGTTGAAGGTATTATAGGTGGTGAGGTTAAATCTAATATGGGTAGTGAATTTAAATCAAAAACTTTTAGTGATTGGGTTGGTGATGAAGGGTTAGGTTTAAGTGTTGGTCAAGTTAAAACACAACTTCAAAAAGTCGTAGAAGGTAGAGATAAAGGTACAGATTATTATGATGATATTGATAGTGATACTATATACACATATAGTGGTAGTTTAGAATTTTATAATGGTGATAATACGTTAAAAATTGAACCTAATATAACAGACCAAACAACACCAGCTACTTTTATATTAAAATTAGGAGAAGAAGAACCATCTAGAAAGATAGCTCTAAAAGAACCTAGACTTACGGATATAGTAAAAACAGCCCCAGGTAGTACAAAGTACGCTATGTATAGTAATAAAGAAAAAACAGCTATATACCATTGGTTAAAAGATGATGAGGAAACTGCTGGTAGTTTTTATTTGGACACTAGTAGTAATGCATCATGGTACCAATTTTGGGATACACTTAACGCTTCAAGTGATATAGACAAATGTGCTCTAGGTCTAAACTCAAGTACACAAATACCATCAACACCATCAAAACCAATTGAAAGGAGTGATACCACCCAAGAGGTTTTAGATTTTTACTCACACAAATATGCCAGTCTTAACGATATTGAGATTGATACTAGTGACGCTGATATAAGTGAAGATTTCGGTAGGGTTGGTGAATTTTATCTTAATAACGGTAAAATTATATCAAACGGTGTTGATTTTGGAAAGGTTACTTATGATGCTGATGGTAATATTGCAACTAACAAAGATATTTGGAGTGGTGCGGATGACCCCGGTGATTGGTTTCAAGACACATATTATGACTCTTTAATGCAAACACCGTTATGGGGTATGAATATGCCTGATACTGTAGACTACTATAGAACAATAGCTGTGACTGGTGGGTATAACGGTACACCCGTTTATTATCCCGGTACAAACAACCCAATTAAGGGTAAACAATCAGATAGTAGGATAGCTTATAAAGTATTAGCATACCTAACCTTATCAACTATGGGTAGTTATAGTGAGGCTTATAGAACTTATTATAGTCAAGAAGGTAATTTACAGAATCAAATAAATTTTAAACGAAAAGAAATATCACTTACTAGGGGTATATCTGGTTTAATTGATTTTACAAAACCTTTTTATATTGAAACACTATTAAGAACACAAGCTTCACAACAAAGTGTACCTAAAGCCTTTGTTTTAATGATTGGAGCAGTTCTTTGGAGAATGAAAGAATCTAATAATCTTGAAGATTTAACAGCTTCAGGTTCTGGTACAGACCCACTAATTTGGTACACTAGTGGTATCGCGGATAAAATACCTTCACTATCACCATATAAAAAAATACAACCTTATCATTGGCCTTATGTTATTAAAGAATGGGGTGATGGTAAAAAGGATTTTACTATAGTTAGTAAAGGTTTTAACTTTATACGTAATGGTGTTGATTTAACTTATATGGACATTAGGAAGTATATGAAAACACTATTACATTTACCTAAACAAGTTAAAGAAGAATTTATTAGTGAATTTGAAAATTGGTCTGTCAATGACTTTCAAACAACGTATTTAAAAACAATAGACCCGATAAACTTTGATAAAGGTAACCCAAATAAGGGTGTTGGTATTGATATTTTAGGGTATGATAACGTAGTTACCAAAAATATTGACACAGCTATTGTTGGTATTCTTGAAAAAGATAATAACAATTTAGTGGAACTACATAAAGAACTATACTTAACCAAATATACAATGACATATACATCACCAAAGATGTTTTATGGTATACACAAGAATGATTATAACAAAACTTTTAGTTTAACTGACGGTGAATTTAATTCATTCTTAGATGGTTGGAAAGCTGGTGTTCTTGCTGCTGTTGACACTAGAATAATGGAATTATCAAAAGATGAAGATGCTTTAACTAGTGACGGTGAAGGTTCTAGTTTAGATGATAATGACATTAAATTAGGGTTATATAACTATTTTCAAGGATTAAATGAAAAATGGATAACATCTTCTGAAAATGGTAGTGAACCCGTTATGTTTTATAACACCCCAGAAAAAGGTTCACAAAATACAAGAACACTATTAGACCATTTTAGATTTGTTAATAGAGGTATGTCTGATATAGGTAATAAAGCTGTGATAGACGTAACGTTATTAGACTCTATAACTACAAATAAATCACAATCTTTATATCAATTAGTGAGTACTTTAGTTAGTAAAAATAATTTTGATTTTCATGCATTACCTAGTTTTATTAATTTTAGTAATTCAGGTGTTTCAAATGAAGATTTAAAAAACATGTTTACACCGATAACAAATCTTAACGATATTGATTCATCACCTTCGTTTATTTGTATGTTTGTTGGAGGTACCTCAAAAAATTTAGATATTGTAACAAAATCTTCTTTTTGTAATCGTGGTGGTGAAATAACTTATAAGTACGAAGATGACGGTACTTCAGTTAAAGATAATAATAATATACCGACTGATATCCAAGATGGTGGTGGTACCGTAGCTTTCTTAGTTAAATACGGTTCTGAAAACCAAAGTCATTTTACCTCGGTAAATTTAGACCAAGCTGAGTTTAAAGAAACAGGTGAGTCATTAATGGTATTAGACCAAATCGCTAAAGGTGGTGATAAGAGTTCAAGAAGTTCTAAAGGTCAAAACTTATTTGATATATACCAAACACGTTCTTATACATGTGAAGTTGAAGGTTTTGGTAATATGATGATTCAACCAATGAGTTATTTTGAACTAACAAACGTACCAATGTTTAGAGGTCTTTATTTAATTACAAAAGTTAATCACACTGTGGAACCTAACAATGTTAAAACAAAATTCACTGGTGTTAGAGTACCTAGGATTACAATACCTATTGTAACTGAGGCTTATACTGCTATGAATATATCTAGTGAGGTTACTAAAAAAGGTAATACCAAAACAACTGATTCAGTCTTTGATAAGTATGGGTTAGAACCTTATGACCCTAATAATACACAATCACAAGTTCAAAATACCAATTCAAATGGTACTAGTCCTAATACAACTAATAGTACTTCTGTAACAACTAGAGACCCTAACACGGTTAGTGGGATAATAATAACTGAATAATTAATTATATGGCAACAACATCACCTTTAGGTAATATTAAAAAAGAAGATTTTTCTATACTAACTGATTTTATTAATTCTACACCCTCGACTCCTAAAAAAAGTTTTGGTACTAATAAAACAGTTGATACGATAGTTATCCATTGGACGGCCGGAGCTGATTTAAAATCAGACATATCTCATATCAGGACAACTGGTCTTGGTTATCACTTTATAATAGATAAAGATGGTAAAATAACACAGTGTAAACCTGTATCAGAAAGAACTAGTCACGCTGGTAAGTCATATGGACCACAAGGGTTATACGTGAATCAATATAGTATTGGTATATCATTCACTAATAGTGCGAGTGGTATAAAAAGTGATGAATGGAATCCACAGAGATTAGGTGCTATAAAAGATTTAGTTTTAGATTTGAAAAAGGCTGTACCAACCCTAAAATGGATAACTGGTCATCATTGGATTTCACCTAGAAGAAAAACTGACCCGTATACGTTCCCTTTTAATTCATTCATAATGGACTCCGATATAAACGCGGCTGGATATAAACTATGGAAAACGGGACAAAGTCCGTTTCCAAACGGGTTAGATGATTGTAAATGTATAAAAAAGGATTCCGCTAATAGATGTATAGAGTCAACTGGTAAATGTAGTCAATTTACCCAAGTAATTAACGGTGTCACATACACATTCGACTATGGACCAAACAGATTAACATCCGCGGTTAATAATTTAATTGATAATGATACAGCCTTTATTTCGGATTTTGATGGTAACTAATCACTTCTATTTTCCTTTATCCTAAATTATTACTATATTTGGGACATGATTGTAGGTAATATCATAAATTGTAATGAAGAAATTGACGAAAGATATTTTAATTGTTTTTCAATTGAGGAATTCTTAAATACAGACATTGTAAAAGACGACAAAATGAGGTTACCTACATTAATTGTTGGTTGGGATGTAGTTAAAAAAAACTTTGGTGATGTAAGTATATTAAGTAAGGTTATTAGTGAACCTGAGGAAAATGGTTTGGGTGGTATTTACTGGACTTTTTCTAAGGCTGAAAAAAGAGGGATATATGAAGAAAACCTAAAAGAGTTTAAAGAAAAATGTTACGAAGACTATGTTAAAAACATAAAAACGTACAATATAGACCCTATTGTTTACAATATAAACACTACCGAAGAACTATGTGAGAAATTATCTAACTTATCGGGTGGTGTTGGATATTTATTTCAAGGGAGGATAGTATATATCTATAAGGAAAATTCAATTTTTATGGTTGACCTAGACTTAATAAAGTTTGTAGGTTTTGATTTTGGTTTTATTTTGAAATTTCTTATGGATAATTTAAGTGTGTTTAGTGAAGATTTAGAAGAAGATTTCACTGAAGAATTAAAACACTTAGATATAAAATATGTCCCTTACTTGAAATATAAAAATGCAACATAAAATATTATTATTAGCTTCTTTTGTTGATAAAAACGACATACATAAATTTTTATTTAACTTAAAAGAAAACCACAACGTAGAACCCGATAAGGTTTTTATATTTGAATTATCCGATAAAGATTACTTATTAACCTATAAAATAAAAGTAGAGGTTGGAAATAAATTCAATATAAAAAAAGAACTACCTAAAACAATCCAAATACATAAAAAACAAAAAACATTCTTTACAATAAATGCTTTGAATAAACTTATTGAAAGGGATTGTGATTTGGAATCTGGAAACGTAAACCATAAAAAATTTACTGTGGATTGGTCTAATTACGAAGATACAATAATACTCATAAAAAAAGACAATTTAGAAATCACAAATATTAGTCGTGTATTTTTATCTAATTAGTGATATTTATATAAAAAGAATAGATATGATTAACGATAAAAATACTGATAAAGAAAAAGAACTTAACGCTAAGTTAAACAATTTTCTTAAACAAGACTGTAAAGGTGAGGAGTGTGTTATTAATGACGAACAAGAAATCGTTAAAAGAGAAAATAAAAAAATCATCACTAATGATGGTAGACAACTATTAAGTGAATATACAACAAGATAATTATGGCAGATAAAAAACAACTATCAGAAGACCTTAAAAGGTTTAACGCTATCATGGGTTACGATGTAACTGGTAAGAAAAAATTAAATGAAGCACCTGAAGATGAAGAGGGTGGTGATGAGTTTGATTTTGCTGATGAAACACCAGCAGCTGACGAAGAAGGTGGCGAAGAAGACAATGCTGATTTTGATTTTGGTGATGAAGGTTCACCTGAAGATGAAGAAGGTGGTGAAACAGAAGATGAGTTTGGAACTGCTGATGAATTTAGTGCTGCTGATGATATTGAGTCAGACGAAGAAGTTGAAGAGATTGATGTTACTGATATAGTTAAAGGTTCTGAAGAAGCTAAAGAAACTGCTGAATTAGCAGCACAAGCTTCACAAGAAACAACAACATATGTTAAAGATATGGCTGATAAGTTGTCAAACCTTGAAGCTCAATTAGCTAAGATGGATTCTATTATGGATAAAGTATCTAAGATTGAATCAGACATTAAAACACCTGAAGAACAATTACAATTACGTTCATTAGATTCTTATCCGTTTAATATGAAACTTACTGACTATTGGGAAGAAAAAGCACAAACTAACCCAAGATATAAAGTCGCTGATGACGAAGAAGAACAAGTTTATAAAATTAAACCAGAAGATTTAACGGATTATAGTGAAATGGATATTAAAAATTCATTCAATCCTGAGGCTTGATAAAAAATAAAAAAACCATTATAAGGGGTAAAATTTAAAAGCTTTTACCCCTTTTTTTATGCTCAAAAACTATTGATTTTTCAACTATGTGAGAGTATATTTAAGATATGTTTAATTTAAACGTGTAGATAAAATAATTTAATAATTAAAAACAAAAAAAACACAAAATGAGTAACATTTTAGATTCAATCAGAGCTCAGTATGAGCAAAACAAACAAGGACAACAATCGTTTGATAACGGTACAGATTTCTCTAAGTATTTCGCTGTAAGATTAGAAGAAGGTGATGATAGTGGTGAGAGTACTATTAGATTGATGCCGACAAAAGACGGAGCGTCTCCATTTGAAGAAGGACATTGGCACAGTATCCAAGTAGGTGGTAAATGGAGAAAATTATACTGTAGAAAACATAACGACGGAGAACACTGTCCATTATGTGAAATTGAGGCTGAGTTAAAAGCTACAGGTTCAGAAGAAGACAAAAAAATCTCAAAACAATTCAAAGCTAAGAAATTTTACATTGTTAGAGTTATTGATAGAGCTAACGAACAAGATGGTGTTAAATTTTGGAGATTCCCACACAACTGGAAAGGTGAAGGTGCTTTAGACAAAATGATTCCTATCTTTACTAAAAAAGGTGACATCACATTACCTAGAGAGGGTAGAGATTTAGTTCTTATCTTAGGAAGAGATGATAAGAAATATACTAAAATCACTTCCATCATGTCTGAAGATGTTTCATTATTGACTGAGGACGCTACAAAAGCTAAAGCTTGGTTAGCTGATACTACAACATGGAAAGACATTTACAAAGCACAACCTGTTGAGTATTTAGAAATTATCGCTAACGGTGATACACCTGTATGGGATAAAGGTTTACAAAAATTCGTAGCTAAAGGTGAAGAAGGTGAGGTTGAGTTTTCTTACAACAAAACAGAAACAAAAACTGAAGAAGTGACAGCTGAGGCTGAAACAACAACTTCAAAAAATAACGAAGACGAATTACCATTCTAAAATAAAAAAACATGGCTAAAACAAGTATTAAAAAGAAGAGTTTTTCTTTAAGTTCATTAAAGAAATCTCATAGTAGTAAAACAAAGTATAAACCGACACAATTTTTTGATATCGGTGAAGCTTTCCATAAAGCGAGTGGATTACCAGGACCAGTGATGCACAACATCAATATGTTCTTAGGACACTCTAACTCGTCTAAAACTACAGCTTTAATTGGTTCAGCCGTGTCAGCAATTAAAAAAGGATACTTACCCGTGTTTTGTATAACTGAGAGAAAATGGTCTTGGGATTATTGTACAAAACTAGGGTTGGAATCCCAATTTATTGAGGATGAAGATGGTAATGAAGTTGTTGATGGAATGTTTTTATTTAATGACGACTTCCAAACTATTGAACAAGTAACGGATTACGTAAATGAATTATTAGATATCCAAGAAAAAGATGGGATGCCTGAAGGACCTGATGGTGAACCATTAAAAGGTTATTTATTTTTATGGGATTCAGTAGGTTCAATACCATGTCAAATGACATTTGAAGGAAAGGGTGGTTCAATGCATAACGCGAGAGTGTTGGCTGATAAAATCGGTATGGGTTTAACATCTAGAATTACAAATTCTAAAAGAGAAGATTACCCTTACGATAACACTATGGTTATTGTAAATCAACCATGGGTTGAACTACCTGACAATCCTTTCGGACAACCTAAGATTAAAGCGAAAGGTGGTGAAGCAATTTGGTTGAATTCAGCTTTGGTATTCTTATTCGGGAATCAAAAGAATTCAGGTATATCACAATTGGACGCTACAAAAGACGGAAGAAAGGTAGCTTTCGCTACTAAAACTAAAGTATCTATCTTAAAGAACCACGTAAATGGTTTGGGTTATAAAGATGGTAAAATCATCGCGACACCACATGGATACATTGAAGACACACCAAACTCCATTAAAAAATATAAAGAAGATTACGCTGAATATTGGAAAGAGATTATGGGTGGTGAATTCAGTTTGAAAGAAGGTCCAAAGTCTAAAAACGATGAGGACGATATGGACGGAGTAGAAGGACTTATTTAATTTTTTAAATAAAAAAAATGAGATTAGATTACGAAAAATTTAAAGAACTTAGCTTGGGTTCCCTTAATGAACAAGGGGACCAGTTAGGTTGTTTTTGGGTTATACAATCAGCTGTTGAAGGATATTTTAATGGTGATGGTAATATAAACCAAAAACAAATAAATCTATTAAAAGAATTAGGTGTCTTAATTGATACCGAAGAAGAAAAGAAAACCGATTTGTTGAACCATAAGTTTACAACAAATGGGTAGACCAGTAAAAAAATACACAACACTACTTATTGACGGTAATGTTCTTATGAAACGTTCTTATAATGGGGCTAAACACCTATTCTATAAGGGAGAACACATAGGAGGACTTTACCAATTCTACACTACCCTAAGGATGTTGACAATTCAATTAAAAATTGATAAAATTGTTATCATGTGGGATGGTGAACGTGGTGGTACACTACGTTTAGATTACTACCCTGAATACAAAGGAAACAGACCAAAATTTTTTGACGAGTCTTACGAAAGACAAAAAATAAGAGTTCAAATGTACGCAGAGGATTTATCTATTAGACAATATTCACACGATGATTGTGAATCGGATGATTTATTAGCTTATTATTCATTAAACAAAAAAAGTAATGAAGAAGTTATAATCTACACTAATGATAGAGACTTGTGTCAGATGATTACCGAAGAAGTTTCAATTTACTTAGCCGACAAAAAACAGTTGGTTGGTATTGGGAACTATAATTGGCATTTTGAACATTATTATGAAAACGCTGGATTAGTTAAAATCATTGAGGGGTGTTCTTCCGATTATATTAAGGGTGTAACTGGGGTGACTGAAAAAACTTTGTTGGAACACTTTCCTGAAATAAAAGAACGAAAAGTTACTTTAAATGAGGTTAGAGAGAAAGCAAGGGAATTACAGGAGTCTCGTGAGAAACCACTAAAAGTTTTAGAAAACATTATTGAGGGACATTCAAAGGGACCACACAGAGGGGACTTTTATGAGGTAAATGAAAAAATAATAAACTTACATAATCCTTTATTACCTGACGAGGCTAAAGAAGAAGTGATAGGTTTAATTGAATTACCACTAGACCCTGAAGGTAGAGACTATAAGAATGTCCTAAAAATGATGTTAGAAGATGGTGTTATGTTAAATATACCTGGTGGAGTTGACGGTTATGTTAGTTGGATGGAACCGTTTGTTAAATTATTAAAAAAAGAAAAAGTTAAATTTAAAAAAAGAAAAAAATGAAAAAGTTTGAATTTGTATTGTACATCAACGGAAATATTATTTGCCAAAGATATTTCTCAATCAGAAATTATAAAAAAGAGGTTTTAAGGTCAATGGACTTAAAATGGTGTATTGATGATTGTGTTCATATTATTGAGTCTGATTTAAAAGATAAATCAGTTGATTATTTATACAAACAATACAACCCTTTTGAAAAACAGACTCAAGAACAAGTGGACTTAACTAAAAAAGATTTGTTACAAAAAGAGGATGTATATCACTTTGAAATTAAAGTTGATAATAGAGTTGTATCACAAAAAAGCTTCACAGGAAACATCTATCCACAAAGAGTTAGATATAGTGTTGATGTTAGGTCTTTGATTCCTAGACTCATTTCACACATCCAAGAAGTATTTTCTCAAGAAAATTTTACTGTGGAATATAGCGGAATTGAACTGTAATTTCTATTTATTATTAAACAAAAAAGCTGGTAAAGTTATGAGTAAAAATGTTACGTTAGGATACTTAGGATATTCGTTTCAACAAGAGTTGATAAATCAAATTTTACATCCAGCTAACAAAAAGTTTTCAGATAGAATTATAGACATTATACACGCAAAGTATTTTGATAACGAGTATTTCAGATTGATTATAGTAACAATTAAAGATTACTATGAAAGGTTTGAAAAAGTCCCTGAGTGGGATACTTTAGAAACGGTTTTAAAAATGGAAATCAAAGACACGGTAACACAAGATTACGTGTTCGCGATGACCAAAGAAATTAGAAATTTAGAAGTTAAAGATTGGAGATTCGTCCAAGAAAAAGCTTTAAACTTTTGTAGACAACAAGAGCTAAAGAAAGCTAATCAAGAAATTTCTAAAATAGTTGATAATGGTGATTTTGAGAGTTATGAAAAATGTGCAGAAATCTTAAAAGACGCTTTATCGGTTGGAGCTGAAAAAGATGACGGTGTATCTATATCTGACGACTTTGAGTCGGTATTACAGGATGATTATAGAAACCCAATTCCTACGGGAATAAACGGTATTGACGAACTAACTGATGGTGGAATATCCAAAGGGGAGTTAGCGGTTGTTTTAGCACCTTACGGTGTTGGAAAAACCACAATACTAACAAAAATAGCTAACTCAGCTTATAACGCTGGGAACAGTGTTTTACAAATTATATTTGAGGATATGCCGAAGGTGATACAACGTAAACACGCGGCATGTTGGACTGGTATAAATCTGAATGAATTAGCGGAAAATAAAGAAGAGGTAATAGATGAGGTCAGAAAAAAAACAGACCGTGAAAATAACCTAATAATTAAAAAATTCACTTCAGAGGGTGTTACCATAAACACGATTAAGTCTTATATAAGACACCTAATCGCTACAGGGACAAAAATAGATGTGGTTATATTAGACTACATTGATTGTGTTGAACCTGTTAAAAACTACAACGATTCGTGGACTGGAGAAGGTAATGTAATGAGAGCTTTTGAAACCATGTTGGTTGAGTTTGATATGGTGGGATGGACAGCGGTTCAGGGTAACAGAAGTTCAATTTCCTCAGATGTAGTAACGGGAGACCAAATGGGTGGGTCTATAAAAAGAGCTCAAATTGGTCACTTTATTATATCGGTGGCTAAAACATTACCACAAAAAGAGGCTGGTTTAGCAACTATAGCAATTTTAAAGTCTAGGTTTGGAAAAGACGGTGTTATATTTGAAAACTGTACTTTTGACAATGGAACTGTTTTTATTGATACAACAACCTCTGAAACTTTCTTAGGATATGAGAAAAAGGCAGAGGAAAAACAAGAGGAAAGGGTTCGTGAAAGAATTAAACGAGCTCGTGAACTTAAAGAGACTCAATCAAAGTCTCAAGAATAAAATAAATAATTTAAACTAAAAATTTAACAAAATGGAATTATCTAATAAGATTTTGTCTGACATTACTGTCTACATGAAGTACGCAAAATACCTTCCTGAAGCTCAAAGAAGAGAGACTTGGGAAGAGTTAGTAACTAGAAACAAAGAAATGCATCAAAGGAGATATCCTTTATTAGCTGATGAAATTGAAGAAGTATATAAATTTGTATATGACAAAAAAGTTTTACCTTCAATGAGGTCAATGCAATTCGGTGGAAAACCAATTGAAATCTCACCTAACAGAATTTACAATTGTGCTTATTTACCGATTGACCATAAGGACGCTTTCGCTGAAACTATGTTTTTATTATTAGGTGGTACAGGTGTAGGTTATTCAGTACAAAAACACCACGTTGATAAATTACCTGAGATTAGAAAACCTAACCCTGATAAAACAAGGAGATATTTAATCGGTGACTCTATTGAAGGATGGGCTGACGCGGTTAAAGTTTTAATGAAGTCTTACTTTGGTGAAAACACATCAACACCTGTATTTGATTACTCTGATATTAGACAAAAAGGGGCTATGTTAGTAACATCAGGAGGTAAAGCACCTGGACCAAAACCATTAAGAGAGTGTTTGGTTAAAGTTGAGAACATGTTAAAAGAAAAAGAAAACGGTTCAAAACTAACAACATTAGAAGTACACGATATTGTATGTCATATTGCTGACGCAGTATTAGCTGGTGGTATCAGAAGAGCAGCTTTAATCTCTTTATTCTCAGCTGACGATAACGAAATGATTTCTTGTAAGTCAGGAGCGTGGTGGGAATTAAATCCACAAAGAGGTAGAGCTAACAACTCAGCTGTTTTATTAAGAAATAAAATCACAAAAGGATTCTTCATGGATTTATGGAAAAGAGTTGAGTTATCAGGAGCTGGTGAACCTGGTATTTATTTCTCTTACGATAAAGATTGGGGAACTAACCCTTGTTGTGAAATAGCACTTCGTCCTTACCAGTTCTGTAACTTATGTGAAGTAAATGTATCAGATATTGAATCACAAGAAGATTACAACGAAAGAGTTAAGGCAGCGGCATTTATTGGAACTTTACAAGCTGGTTACACAGATTTCCACTATTTAAGAGATGTGTGGAAAAGAACAACTGAGAAAGACGCTTTAATCGGTGTTTCTATGACAGGTATTGGTTCGGATAAAGTGTTGGGTTACGATATGTCACAAGCAGCTGAATTAGTTAAAGAGGAAAACGCTAGAATAGCTGAACTAATTGGAATCAACAAATCAGCTAGAACAACAACAGTTAAACCAGCTGGAACAACTTCTTTAACATTGGGTACTTCATCAGGTATTCACGCATGGCATAATGATTATTATATCAGAAGAGTTAGAGTTGGTAAAAATGAATCTATTTACACTTACTTATCTATCTATCACCCTGAGTTGATTGAGGATGAAGTGTTTAGACCACACGATACGGCTGTTATTTCTGTACCACAGAAAGCACCTGAAGGTTCTATTTTAAGACATGAATCACCTTTTGAATTATTAGAGAGAATTAAAAAAGTGGCTCAAGAATGGATTAAACCTGGACACAGAACAGGACAAAACACACACAATGTATCAGCAACAGTTTCATTGAAAGAAGATGAATGGGATAAAGCTGGTGAATGGATGTGGGAAAACCGTGAGTTCTATAACGGACTTTCAGTATTACCATACAACGGAGGTACTTACCAACAAGCTCCTTTTGAAGATTGTACAGAAGAAACGTATAACGAAATGATGAAATCTTTAACAAACATAGATTTAACAAAAGTAGTTGAAACACAAGACAATACAGATTTAAGTGGTGAATTGGCATGTTCTGGTGGAAATTGTGAGGTAGATATCGATATCACAAAAGTTAGTACAGAAACAACTAACTAATATAAAATTAAAATAATTTTAACCCTCTCATTTTTTGGGAGGGTTTTTTATGCTCTACACATTTATATTTCTATTATTAAATTTCTTAAACGGATATTTATAATAAAAAAGCATGGCAGAAAAATTTATAAACATAGCTTTTCCCTTTAAAGATGATGATAAGGGGAAATTTTTAAGTTTAAATGATATAAGTGAAGATGCGATAAAAGCTGATTTGATGCATTTATTATTGACAGATAAAAAAGAAAGGTTGTATTTACCTTCTTTCGGTACAAATCTTAGACAATACATATTTGAACCTAACGAATCAAAAGTTCATAATGACATAAAATCTGAAATACAACAAGCTGTTAGCAGATTCATACCTTTCCTACAAATAGACTCTGTGGAATTGACACCTGGTGAATATGGTGAGGAAAGAAATGAACACCATGTTTTGGTTCAAATAGATTACACAGTTACAAAAGGAGCTTTTGAAAGAAGTGGTTCCGTAAAAATAGAATTTTAATTATGAGTGGACAAGCTAGAAAAATCAATTATTTCGCGAGAAATTTCGTTGACGTAAGGACGGAACTATTTAATTTCGTTAAACAATATTACCCCGATTTATTTTCAGATTTTAACGACGCCTCGGTGGGTACAATGTTATTAGAACTTAATGCGGCTGTAGGTGATATGTTATCTTTTCATACAGACCGTATGTTTCAAGAAACACAAATCGATTACGCTCAAGAAAAAAAATCTATTCTATCAATCGCTAGAACTCTAGGGTTAAAAATACCTGGACAAAGACCATCAGTTACAATGGTTGATTTCGCCGTGACAGTACCGCCATTTGGTGATACTTGGGACCAAAGATACGCACCTATTATTAGATACGGTGCACAAGCAACGGGTGGTGGACAGGTTTTTGAGACTATGGATGATATTGATTTTTCTTCACCTTTTAACACGGGTGGTATCCCCAATAGATTGATAATACCTAATTTTGACGCTAACGGTACACTAATCAATTACACCATAGTTAAACGTGAATTAGTTATAAATGGTGTTACAAAAATATTTAAAAAAGTTATTGGACCAGAAGATTCTGTCCCTTTCTTAGAGGTTGTATTATCAGACCAAGACGTACTTTCAATTGAGAGTATTATTACAAAATCGGGTGTAAACTTAACAACAACACCTACTTTAGATGAATTTGTCGATTTTAACAACAGATGGTGGGAAATGGATTCTTTAGCTGAAGATAAAGTTTTTATTGAAGATACTGCAAGAGCTAACGACTCCGATAATACAGGTGTTAAAATGGGTAAATGGGTTGAAACTACTAGAAGATTTTATAAAGAGTTTACTGATAACGGATATTGTAAAATAACCTTCGGTAGTGGTAACGCAGACCAAGACATGTTAAGTCAATTTGCTAGTAACAATTTCACACAACAAATAGGTGATATCATAAATAATACGGCTTTAGGTGAAATACCAAAAGCAAACACAACAATGTATGTTAGATATAGAGTTGGTGGTGGTTCACAAAGTAATATTGGAGCAAACGTATTAAACGGTTTAGGAAGTAATATAACAAACGTTACAGGTCCTAACGTGACAACAAATAACCAAGTTAGAAACTCATTAAGAGTTAACAACCCAATACCAGCTTTTGGTGGTGCTGGGTCACCGTCGGTTGAACAAATCAGACAAATGACTAAATATAATTTTGCTGCACAAAATAGAGCGGTAACAATTAAAGATTACTACATAAACATACAAAAAATGCCGGGTAAATTTGGTATACCTTTTAGAGTTGGTGTTTCCGAAGACCAAAATAAAATAGAGGTTTTTGTTTTAGGTTTAGATAGTGCTGGTAAATTAAGTAACGCCTCAACAAACGCTTTAAAACAAAACATATCTTCTTGGTTGGCTGATTATAGAATGATAAACGATTATGTTTTGATTAGTGATGGTAGAATAATAAACCTAGGCCTTGAGGTAGATTTATTTGTCGATAAGTCTTTTAACCAAGGTGAAATTATAAACAACACAATCCAAAAAATAAGAGAATATTTTGATGTAAATAAGTGGGATATGGGAGAATCTATATACCTAGGTCAACTAATTGAGACAATAAACTCTGTTGGTGGTGTTATAAACATACCTGACATTAGAGTGTTTAATAATGTTGGCGGTGTATATTCTTTAAATGAAATAGACCAGCCGTACTTAGACCCTACAACTAGACAAATAGATTTAACCGATAATTACGCTTTATTAGGTGAATTTAAAACAATGTTTGAAATTAAATATCCTGAAAAAGATATAAAAATTAGAGTAAAATCAACTACTTAATGGATAATAGATTTAGACAAATAGCTGGTCGTTTTAGAAACAAAGAGTCTGTTGACAGAGACGTTCAATTAAAGGTTGAGTTTAATAACCAAACTAGTGTTATTAAACCAAACTTAAACACTATCAATAGTGTAATAGATGTCCAGGACCTATTTGAATCTGAAAGAAATGAATCTAATTTATATAGAATAAATGGTAAAATAAATTTATTTACTGATAATAGTATAACACAGGGTGGTACTGTGTATACTAATGAAGATGATGAAATTAAAAAACTAGACCCCAACGGACAAGAAATGACCCAAAGACCAGCTATTGATGGTGATTGGGATATATTGTTTGACGGTCCACCTGATTTTAGAACACCTAATAACTGGTTGTTGCAGATATGTTACCCTTCTAATATGTTACCTAATTACAACTTATGGTCACCAACTAGAAAAGCTTATTTGGGTATTAAAATATCAAATATAACATCTAATAATTCTAACGGGTCTAGAAGTATTACAAAAATAACAACAATTCAGAAACACCGTTTATCTGAAGGTGATTATATACACTTAAATTTTTTAGATAATAGTTCACAAACTCACCAAGGAATTCATGAAATTTTTGAAATTATTGATGAATATAGTTTTACTATAGAAAAAACTTATTCTACTGTAACAACTAACGATGTTTTTATTAGAAGAATTGTTAACCCATCTGACTTAGATATAAACTACAATGAACCAAAAACATTAAATTCGGTTATTAGTTGTGATTTTAGTGGTGGTACTTTTAGTAGTTTATATAGTAAAACAACTGTGAGTAACCATGGTTTAGGTTTAAATGATTTTATTGAGGTGAGAAATAATTCCTCAGGTTTAATAAATGGTTTTCATAAGGTAACTTATATAATTGATGATAACAATTTTGTGATTGATTATTTAAGTGCCTCAGCACCATCAGTAACAACAAACTTAACCTCAACAAACTTTAGAATATTAGACGGTACACCATCAGAGTATTATGTTAGACAGTTTGAAGTTTTAACAACTAACGAGTATAAAAGTTATAACGCTTCTTACGCGACTAATATATATTACCCAAGTGTGGAACCAACTGTAGGAACCGCTAATCAATCTTGGTTATTTCATTATGAAAAAGATATAAATACAAGTGATTTAATTAGTCATAGAGGTGGTGTTGTAAATGAACTTTATCTTTGCGTTTTAAAAAGAGCTGGAAAAAATACTTATTCTTGGTCAAATGTTACGTCACATTGGGAGTTTAACGGTAGATTTAATAGAACAGGGATATGGGATAAAAGTTTTGATGAGGCAACAACATTAAATGGACTAGAGACAGTTTCAAAATACAATCCAAATGGTGTTGGTTCTATAGAAAAAAACAATAGAAGATTAAGTGACGGTACACCAGGTAGTAAATATATCGGTGATTTTGTAGAATATAATCAAGAAGAAATAAAGGAAAGGACCATTTTAGAGACCATTTTTAGGTTTGGTGTTAAAGACGGTTATGTGAATGTACCTGAAAAAGTTGGTGAAAAAACAACCTACGTAGATAATGATGGAGAAACACAAACAGACTCCTTTAATCCCGATGGTATAGCCCCAGCTGATGAAAACGGTGAAGGTTATTTTTACAAACCTTTTAAAAAAATAGAGTTTAGAAAATTTTCTAATGTAATTGAGTATGCGGAACCTGAAGATACTATTGAAGGTATACCTAGTGATTATGTCGAATACCCTGATGGTACATTAGGTTGGAGAGATTTATTAGAACATGGGTTCATACAAGAAGGTAACAACGGTGTGAACTGGCCTTTTGTACAAGGTAGACACTATATATTTCTTAATCATAATATATACTTAAGAAGACAAGACCCTAGAGAGGTAATAAATCAAGAGGATTTAATAACAGTTAACCCTAAAGATAGTTGTTAATGGGATATAGTTTTACATTAAGCAGAAGAAAATTATTAGGTAACGACGGACTTCCGTTGACGGCTACGACTATTACTATAGTTTCAGGTTTAACGTTAGACCAAAGATATGTAACATCAAATACTTATCCAACTAATCGTTTACCTAATAACTACCCACCTCTACAAACACCTAAAAATGTTAGTAGAAATATTGTATTAAATCAAGATTTAAATTATAAAAGTATCGTTTTACCTATAGAAATAACTTTTAACCCAACGGATTATTCAGATTTAATACAACGTTGGACCGATTCTGAGGTTGCTAAATCTATAAACCCTATCGAGGATGGTGAAACTTCTAGGTTTTATAATAAAGACGGACTTAAAATAGAATTTAGATTTGCTGACAGAACAACAACAAACGTAAATTCTTGGAATTATGTAAGTGATTATTCAGCTGCTGGTTTTATTATGCCTGACGAATCTAACTTAAATAGATTTACCAGAAGTTATTTTAGATTGTATTTCTATGATAGTACTAATACTGAAAAACAAAATCTATTGTTCACTGAAGATATACCAGTTACGTCAGATATTAAATCTTCGGCTGACTTATTAAAGTTAACCCCTACACTAAATTTTAATAGATTATTTTGGTTAGAAAATGATTCACTAATGTTTAATAACAATAGTGATAGGGTTGTTTATATGGATGCTAGATTTTTTAATGCTAAAACAGGTCAAGTACATGTTTTTAACAACATACCTAAAACAAATAACACACCAATTGATGTAGCCACATATAGCTCAAATCCAACTTGGCGCACTGTACCTATAACATTAAGAAACCCAAATAATGAGGGTGGGGATTATATATTTAAAGTTAACCCAATACCTAACAGAGTAGTTAGTAATGCTGGTAGTACAACTATAACAATGTCAGAGTTTATATTAGAATAATGGAATTTTTAAGAAGGACAGTTTACTTATCAAAATATTTTAGACCATACGATAGTGATGGTGATGGGGTTTTAGATTCCCTTATTTTATCTGCTACCACAAAAACATTACAAATACCTTTAATACAAAAATTTGATGATATAGGTATATACCGAACATTAGACCCTATGGTTGAGGATGTTGAGATAATTGATATCGACAACCTTTGGTCCACATCTAACGATGGTAGGGGTGATGTTGATTACACCGAAGTTGGTACACAAAGTAGTGCTACTAATCAAGGTGATGAAGGTTCTGTTAATCAAGAAGGTACAAATACGTTAGGTGCTGTTTGTACAGATGATGAAGCTCTTAACTACATATTAAATGATTATCCAGATGCTACCTTAACTACTAACAGTGACGGTGACCCTGTTTTAAAATTATCTAGTGGTGAAGAATTATTATATACTTCTTGTTCAAACTGTTGTAATTTACCGTCAGAAACTGAAAGTCCTAAAGAAGAACCATGTGAACCTGACCCAATACCTGAAGAAACATTTGATACTACCACACATGACATAATAACTAAACAACTTAGAACTACTCCTTTAAATTGTACAAAAACTACGAAAGTGTATGAGACTAAAGGGAAGGAATATAGTGATAATGATACGATTGGGGATAAAACACTTAGTACGATAAAAATTGATGAGGGGTGGATTTCTTTATATCCATATACTGAAGACCCTGGTGGTATAGAGGAAATTTATGAATGTAGTAATAATCCCGATTGTGAGGATTTAACAGAAGCTCAATTTAGAGTTAAATACAGTCCATATTTAAGTGGGTTATGTTCTGGTGTTGTTGATAGTTGTGGTAATAATCTTACATCTTTAACGAATACCACTTTTACAAAAACTAGTGGTGGTGATGCTTGTTGTGCAAAAACTAAAAAAGCTTACAAGTTAATAGCTACACAAAACAATGGTATTTGGACTTATAAAAGAGACACATATGAATATTGTGCGGATACAAAGGAACCAAGTGGATTCATAATTAAATATAAATGTGGGTAAATAAAAAAATATGGCTTTAATTACAGGAACTACGGAACACCAACTAGATTTAATAAAATCTTACGATTTAAAAAACCCATATAAGGTGGGTGTTGTTAAACCAGGTATTACGGTGAACTCTATCACAACAGACCCAAATACTGGTAGACCAATATCGGTTAATTACACAATAGGTTATATAAACTATAACACATTATTAAACGAGACATCTGAGGTTTTTGTTGATGATGGTAAATATGATGGTGGAGCTTTCATAAACCCAAGGACTTCAGAGACTAGGAAATACCCAACAACTTTTTCATTCATACCATCACCTTTAACTGAAACATCTTATTTTATTTTTAAAGATGACGCAGAAATGGGTGTAGTATTTGAACCTAAAATTGAAGAGGAAATATTTATAGAAAGAAGAAAGGATAATATACTAGAACAACATTTTAGATTATCAGAGATAAGAACCATAGTTGGTTTAGAATCTTACAATAACGGGTATTATAACATAATAAATATAGAATAATATGGCAACAGGTAATTATGGTACGGTAAGACCGGCAGACGTTAACATCGAGGACGTTGAAATATTTTACACATACACACCTAGTAGGGATGTACCACCTACAATAGGTATACAAAGGTTAAATCCTAATACGGTTTTATCACCTTTTTCACACCCTGACCCACTAGGGACATCAACACCAGTATTTGGTGGTTTATATAATTTAACTTTACCCGCAGCTAATTTTTCAGCTAAAGGATTTTATACAATAGTTATAAGACCTAGGGAGTATAGGTTAAAAATAACTGACTGTGGGGTTTTATCGGCTTTCCCAAATGTTAAAGGGTTGGTGTTCAGAGTTAATGATTTACCATCTAATTTAACAGCAAACAATTCGTTAGTTGGGTATAGAGTAGAATACTTTGATAATTCGGGTAATAAAATACCTAACTTTTTTAGGGTTATAACATCCAGTAATTTAGCTGAGCCAGTAAATCAAAATTTAAGTAACACTACACAAAAATCTATTAGGTATAGGTTTAACAATAGTGGTAATTTAATTTACACAACAATAACACCTAGTTCAGCATCAAACGTAACACCAAATAACGAACCTTATATAGGTACACCTAATCAAGATATTGTTATAACTAACACATTTTTTAACCCAATAACTATTGAAGTTGAAATGGTTGAACATGATTTTGATACATTATCTTATGGTCTATTCGGTAATCAAATTAAGTCAATCGTTGATGGTAAGTACACCATTTATGATAATGAAAACAATATCTATAAACAATATAACCTGTATGAAATTCAAGACCAGTTTACTGGTGAACCGTTACATGAGGTTAGAGAGGAACTTAGTGATATTGATTTCACGAAAAACTTTGCTACTATAACAACAACACCTTAATATATAAAATAATAAATGGCTACTAAAAAAGTAATACCAGGGTCGTTAACCCAAGCATACAAAAAGGGTGAAGGTGATTTTTCACCAGACCTAGTAGGTTTTCAACTTACTAAGGGTACGCCTTTATTAACTCTAGGTAATTTTAGTGTAACAACAAATAACCAACCTAAAGTCAATAATATAGTTAACACTGGAGTATTTTCAAACCCGTATACATTAGAGACATTAAATTTAACTGATGAAGAGTCACAACAATTAGTTAGTAACGATGTACTAACAACACTAAATGTAGATATAACAAATATAACTAGATTTGTTTATTATGGTTCTTTCCTTGAATTCTTAAGGGTTAATGTTGAGGAAATAATATTAGACTGGAAAGGTTCTTTATATATTACAGATGGTGGTGGTCCTGCTACGTCAGTGACTAAGATAACGGTATTAGGGTACAACTATGACGGACTAACAGATGAATCAACATTCTTAATACCAACACAGTTTATAGTAAATAATTTTAACTTAGATTATGAGTTAAATGACGATTTACTAATTGATGCTAAAGATATATCTAATTTATCTAATAGTTTTACAAACTACGAAATTAGTAACGATTACGGACAATTTGACGTATTAGGATTTACAGGTTCAACAGACTCTAACCCTTATGTTACGATATTAGCTAAAGGTGAAGTATTCCCGACACTAACATCAACATCTTTTGGTACATTTGATTACCATGTAAAACCTAAAGATAATGTTGTTGAAATTTTGTTTTACCAAAATTTAAGTGACTTTGGTAATATTTTACTAAACAGACTTACCTTACCTAAATTTACAGCAACACTAGAAGCTCCAATTGAGACTGAATCTGGTAGAGTTTACTTAACTAGACAAACATATACATGGCCAACAACAGATGGTTATAACTTAGATGTAGACACAACAGAGTACGGTAGTTACTTAAGTGGTTTATTAAAACTAGGTGATGATTACGATAGGTTAAAATCCGACTTAATAAGTAGGAGATTTGTTTCAACCACCGTTAAAGAGTTTGATACCGTTAGTAGTGGTGGTGACGATACCGAAGGTAGAAAGATACAAAAACTATTAAGGATTTATGGTCGTGAATTTGATGAGGTTAAAAAATACACTGACAGTATACAATTTTCTAAAGTTGTTACCTATAACAAAAAAGATAACATACCAGATGAACTAATTAAGATGATGGCTAAAACTTTAGGGTTTGAGACGTTACAGACGGTCACAAACAATAGTTTAGCTTCTTATTTAGCAACAAAACAACAAACACCATTTTCTGGACATTCTAGAGAAATGTCTACAAAAGAAGTGGATACGGAATTATGGAGACGTTTAGTTATAAACGCTTGGTGGTTATATAAATCTAAAGGAGCTAGAAAAGTTATTGAATTCTTTTTTAGGTTGTTTGGTTTACCTGATTGTTTAGTGAATTTTGATGAACTTTTATATATTGCAGAAGATAAGTTAAATAGAGAAGAAACATTCTTAAAGATTAAACAAATCTTATCTAAAAGTTACGGTATACCTATTACTGATGTTGAAATTGACGAGGACAGAATACCTATGGACAGTGAGGGGTTCCCTAAAACGCTACCTAACACACCAGAATATTATTACCAAATGTATGGTTATTGGTATAATAACGATAAAGGACCTTTATTAGGTACTGATAAAGTTATCGGTAACAACCCACACTTTGGACCTTACGATTATGGTAATGCTTACTATGACCCATTTAGATGTTTTATAAGTGATTTCTCAGGTATAACCAATAATGTTACAAAATCTTATATTGAAAGTGTAAACTTATTTAACGACTACAATAAGGGTACTATTGAATCTTTCAACGGTTCATCTAAACCTGTACAAGATTATGGTTTAGCCTACGCAAACGTAATGAATACATCAAATAGGGTATCACCTATAGTAAATTTAACACAAGCCGGTTATTCTAACGAAACATCAAGAACAGGTCAAGGAGCTTTAAAATTTACGTTCAATTTAGGTGAAGGTGAGAGTTGTGCTGTTAAATGTCCACCACTGATTGAAAGTCAACAAAGCGGTTTATGGATAATATCTAACATAACTGACGAAACATTAAATAAACAAGTTTCTTTAGAGTGTTGTGACGCTGTTGGTGGATGGTATGGTCCTTCAGGACAATCATTCTTGGAACAAACTGATGCCCAAACAGAAACAAACCCTTGTGATACCATAATACCTGAAGCACCAAAAACAGCTGGATGTAAAGTCGGTGAATGTAACCCTAAGTATCAACAGGTTGATGATAAAAAAGTATCTTACAATAACGGAGAAACTGAGTGTGAAATAACTGTAGCTCAATTTAGAAACACTTCTGATGACAGTATAACGGATAAAATACCTAAAGATTGTTGTCCACAGGGTTATGTTGCAACATATTATGGTGTTGGTACATATTCTGGGCAAATAAACAGATGTTTATATTTCTGTAAAAAAGTAGTAGAAGAAAATGTAATAAATATTACAGATGAAAACACTGATGTTGACGTTGAAAAATTTTGTTACTGGTGTCCACCTGATAAGAAGTTTTGTGAACCTTTTGCTTACTATAGATACCTATATGATGCTGAACTTAATGAAAGTCTACATAGTAATTTAAAAAATGATTTTTGGCTTATAAATGATAGGTATTCTAATTACGAAGATTTTGAAAAATCTTTTTTATCAGACACAAAAACATTTGAAGCTATTTTAGCTGAATTTGAAAAAATTTATAAAAGATTTGCTGATGATTGGAGTCTATATTCTGATTATTGTGTTATAAACAACCCTGATGGTGAAAGTATAACAAACTCTAAATGTTGTACACTAAGAGGAGGTCAAATACTAAACAGAAAAGATTTTATTAGTAGAAGAGAAGAGGAAATGTCAACCAAACCTTTTGGTGAGGGTACGTTGTGGGATTTTGCTAATAGTAAGGGTTCTGATTTTAATATAAAACCAAAAGATGATGTTTTTTGTGTAATACCTAACGATTGTCCTGAAGTTATTCAGTTATCCGATATACCAGACTTAAGTAGACGTTGTTGTGATAAAAAAGGTTACAACTACCTTTATACCTATGATAATGACGGTAAATATACAACTAAGATATATGGTTTATCGGTTGACGAAGTTGGGTCAAGAAAGGTTATACGTGAACTTAACACTTGTGAGTTATTAAAACAATACGACTGTTCATTTGAAAAACTGTATACGGTACAATTAGATAAAGAAACAATGGCCTACTATGGTGGAGGGCCTTTCGAAGTTAGAGCTGAGAAAAAAATAACCCAAGAATGTTGTACAAAATTAAATAGTGAAGGTTATTATTATAATGGAAGAAAACTTAATTTAACTTATATAACTGATAAGGGTGGTGAAGGTCATCGTGTTTTTAACTATTTTTATAATAGAAGTTAAAAAATAAAAAATTATGTTATTTGATATAAATAGTTGTTGTTCAATATGTCCTAGTGAGATATTTTTAAACGTTGATTTAGAAGGTGAACTGGTTTACATATTCACAGAACCAGACACGGGTAAACAATTACCTATTAGTGAAGAATGTTGTGAAATAATAGGGGGTAAAAATTTAAGCCAAGGTGATGAGTACACGGGTTGTGATGCGTGTGTGACTTATACACAAAGTAATGATTTAAATAGTAAGTATAGCTTCTTAGGTATATTAAATTATGAAGGATATTCGTCTATCAAACTAAGTGATGAAATATTAAGTACTTGTTGTGAAAAAGATGGTTATCACTATTATGAAGGTTACCCTTTAGGTATAGACAACGGTGATATTCAACCTTTTCCTAATACGTGTTGGAGATGTCCTAGGGTAATATCTGAAGAAACTGATGGTATACCATATAAAATAGGTGATATTATAAATGGTAAAAAAATAGTTGATATTCAAACCGATGAGAAAACAATAAAAGAGGTTGAAGATTTAAAAAGAGAAAAACAAATAGAATTGGTGGGATGTAGGGCTTATCAAGAAAAACTTCAAACTGATTTAGATAATTTAACATCATCGGGTGGTAACTATAAAAGTATTTTAAATGCTCAATCATCTTTGAATGAACAAAAAGCTAAATGTTCTAAGTTAGAAAGTGAAATTACAGCTTTAGAAACAAGATTAAAATTTTTAAAAGAAAGTAGTACAACATATATACTAATATTTGAAGATAATACTACAGATATAATCAGGTCCACGACTACAATAATTTACAGACCTGAAGATGAAACTTTTGGTAATAATATTTCAGAATATTGTTGTGGTGTGATTAGTCGTATTACTAGAGATAACTCACTCAGATATGTAAACGGTGTTTGTACCAGATACACTAAAAGTTTATACGAATAAAAAGTGTCAAAGAAAATAATTATATAGAAAGTAAACTAATAGATGGCAGATTATACAGCATACTCAAGTTCAGCACCGAGAGAGGGGTGTAAAGACACTAACGCGATAAATTATTGTAATTCTTGTACTACTCACGTACAATCAATGTGTAGATACCCATCTAAGGTTGTTGGTTGTATGGACCCGTTAGCTATTAATTACAATAAAAGTGCTGAATCACCGTGTAAAGATTGTTGTGTATATGAAACAAGATTAGATAAACGAGAAGAACCTATAATTAGTTTACCTGGAATACCAAGACCACAAGAACCAAATATACCAGTAAACCCAACACCTTGGACACCTGGTGGAAAACCTGGTACATTTCCTTGGGATGAACCGCCTATATGGGCGGAACCTCCTTACCCTGGATGGCCTAATAACCCATGGGACGATACACCACCATCAAGAACTAGACATTGGAGAGACAATATTAAAAATAATAATGACTGTGTTTCTAATATATACCGTTGGGAAGATGGTCCTGAGTTAGGTTTAGAATATTATTTACGTACTTTAAGAGGTAGTAATTGGTATGGTGATGGAAATGAGGTAACACGTTTTGAAGTTAATAAGTTTTTTGATGATAACCAACTAAAAACTAGTCTACTTAGTTTACTAAATGGTAATTCTGGTGATTGTTATACATGTACAAAACCGAGTGCTAATTTTATAATCAATACAACAAACAACTTACCTTTGGTAATACCTATGTACATAGGTGACCCATACCAAAGGGTTGATTATATAATAGATAATACCATATTAAACCCTGAGATATCTGAATTACAACAAACTTGTGCTTCTATAGGTGGGGAAATTTGGTCTTATGATGGTAGAACACAACTTAAAAGACCTGAATGGGATTACCGAGAAGAGTTTGATTTTAAAAGAAGAACTGAAGAAATACAACAAGAAAAAAGTAAGTTAGATGAGATTGCCAAACAAATATCTGATTTACAAGAAAAAATAGGTTCTGTTGAAAATGAGATAACTTTAACAGATGAAAAAATACAATCTGAACGTACACCTGTTGATTTCACAGACGCTAATAGATTCACTAATATTAAAAGTGAATTAGAGTCACAAAGAAAATATTTAAATAGAGATTTAGAGAGACTACAATCTGTTGAACGACAACAAACTTTTCAAGTAAATACTTTAGAGGAAAACGGTAAATATGATAGACCAACTTTCGTTGAAGATTTATGGCGTGTAGATAAAAGAAAAGCTTGGGTTGGTTGTATTTGTAAAAGTACCGAAGATAATGGTACTGGAGGTACTGGAGGTACTGATGGTACTGGAGGTACTGATGGTACTGGAGGTACTGATGGTACTGGAGGTACTGATGGTACTGATGGTACTGGAACAGGTA
>Ga0070749_10000213_pt1 | contig 36828 bp, 34 predicted proteins | sample VirMetDEL_Nov_18_FD_75180 | JGI IMG/M metagenome (GOLD analysis project Ga0070749, IMG submission 75180) | Aqueous microbial communities from the Delaware River and Bay under freshwater to marine salinity gradient to study organic matter... | ecosystem: Environmental > Aquatic > Marine >...
CCCTCCCCTCTCACTGGTCAACCTTGCAGTTCGCGCTGCAGCTCTCGCTTGAGCTTGGAGCGGGTCCACTTGCGCACCGCCTTCTTGACCTTCGGCGACTGCTTCGATCCGACGAACGTACCCCACTTGCAGCAGCACGGACACTTGATTCCGCCCGGTCCAACGTCGGCGATCTTCTTGAAGTAGGTGAGAGTCATGTTCATGGTGAACCTTTCAGGTCCGAGAGGGGAGAAGGGGGGGGGACCGGAACCTTTCCGGTCCCCCTTTGTTCGCTCTAGTAGAGAGTTTCGATCTTCCGCCGGGTCCAGTTCATGGAGTCCTTCGCGATTCCGAGAGAAGCGAGAGCTTCACTCCGAAGAATCTTCGCCTCTCGCTTGAGGAGCTTGAGTTCCTGCTCCCGACGAGCATTCAGGAAGCGGAAGATCAGGGCCTTCCTCTTGGTGCGGAGCTTCGCGATCTTGTCCGTCACGATTCCGAGAGCTTCGATCTTGGCGTTGGCTTGCTGGATCAGGTCGATTCGCATGGTGAACCTTTCAGGTCCGGGAGGGGAGAAGGGGGGGGGGACCGGAACCTTTCCGGTCCCCCTTGGTTCTTTCTAGTAAGTCCACTCTTCGTCGATTCCGAAGAGCACTTCGGCGAGAGAGTGAATGAATCCGCCTTCAGCATACTCCTGAGAAGTACAAGTGGAGCACACGACGTCTTCGAGATCGGTGATCGGGAGCATACGCTCCAGAATCTCACGCTCAATGGTTTCCTCACAACGGGCGCACTTGATCATGGTGAACCTTTCAGGTTCGAGAGGGGAGAAGGGGGGGGAGCTGGAACCTTTCCAACTCCCCTTCGATCTTTCCTTTCAGCTTTTCTTCCTGAATCGGAGAGCGACAAGTCCCACATACAGGAGCACAGTTCCGAGAAACGCAATCTGCACGACGAACATGAACTCCTGCGGATTGAATCGTCCATGATTCATTGTATCCTCCAATCGGTGATCCGTTGCTAGGGCCTACAACAGTATCCCTCCAGACAAGGGGATTGCGCAAGCTACCGGGAGAAGAATCTAGGATGGATAGCCATAAGTACTGAAAAACTCTAGGGTTACGTCGAAAGAAAAGATTAGAATCGGGATAGAATGGCAAGGAATAGGGGAGGGGATCATAGAGCCTAGAATCGGACACCAGACGATAGGGGCGGGGGGGTCAATTCTGAGTTTGTGAAGGTTTTAATTTGTTAAACTACAAATGGTTGCTTTTGTCGGCTATCTCTATAATTAAACACTTTAAATATCTTCCCACCAATTTTTATGTTTAGAATTTCTCTCTTCTTCTCTTTTTTTATTTTGGTGTTCGATCATCTTAGCAATATCTGGTTTAGTAAAAATAATCTTTGATCTAGGGTCTAGGGACTCAAATGTTGAAGGCGCTGTCTTATTGCAATTTTTACACCTAATACGAGCCGCTTTATTGATCTCTTTTGCGACCCACTCTTCTCCGCGTCTATTTATACCAAAGTCAAATAATTGTTTTACATGTCTATTAGAATGTTTACAAAAGTCTTCTTCTTCTAAGCTATATTCTTTGCCACATATACACTTGAAAGAGTTCTTTTGAATAAAATTTTTGTAAAACGATTCATCTTTTTCGGCGACCTCTCTCTTGATGTGATCTCTGTGACAATCTTTACAAATGTCTTTAAATTGTTTATCGTAAAACCAGATTATAAACTTTTTACTACATTCGACGCATTTTCTTTTTCTTCGCATACTTACAACCCTTCTGTGCTACTATAAAATACGATTATACAGTAAAGGAAAAATATGAAAAACAAATTTAAAATAGATTTCACACAATGTAGAAGGTGTTTTTATATAACTACACATATAGGACGTATTACTAAAGATAAGTATGGTCATCCACATTGTGAAGTTTGTGAATACGTTGCTTTAAAACAAAGAGAAGAACAAGAAAGAAGATTAGAATCTTTTTTTGACCAAGGAGAGGGACAACAATAATGAACAAATTAGTACTGTTCTCTGCAATAATTGCATATATACTAGTATCATCAGCTTCAGCTAGTCAAAATCTCACAAGCTCAATTTTGAGCACTTCACAAAGTGAAGAAAACTTTAGTAAAGCTAAACCTTGTAAGCCCAAGGTTAGCTACGAAGGATATGAATTAGATTACACTGGACCAAATGATCCGGCATATTCTGTTTACAACGAAAACCTATGTTGTGATGGCTCCTTCACTTACGGCATTTTCTTTGAAGGATGGCCTCCGGGCACTCGCTTTGAACTCAGACTCACCAACCACAATGGAAGAAGCATTGTGGCTGAAGATTCAGCAGACTTCAGTGGTTTTGCCACTTTGACATACACACCCACTGAATGTGGCAGCTTTGTTCTTCTGCCTACGGTACATGCACATGGATTTCCTCCTCGTCACCTATATGATTGTGCGGCACTGATTATCTGTGAAGGATCATGCGATGAATGATGCTGAAGGTTTCATGGCAACTTTCTTTCCTGAAAGTTCATGGCCTGAGCCTCTTGATATTAACTCTGCAAATAAACTCGCTCCATTACTTTGCTCAATAATGAAAAGCGCTGTAGAAAAGCATGAAAAACTAATTCTAATTAGAACAAAAATAAATGTAATCACCAGCAACATTCTAGAATTAGAAAAAGAAGAGCAAAAAGAACTACTTAGGACGCTTGAATTACTCTCTTTTGAAATGAAAAACCTTGTAAACTCTCTCAACGACTATGTTTTAGAAGTAGAAAATCTGGGGGGGGAATTTACAAGTATTAAAAATGGCATTATAACTTTCTACTCAAAAAGAAGAAATATACCAGTATGCATATCAATTACTAAAAATGATAATAAATTTAGATACTGGAGACAGCTTCAGGAAAATTTAGCTTGTTCTCGATTGATAGACTTTTAGATGTTTAGATGTTTAGCACCTGCTAAATAAACCTTTTTCTCTATCAGAAACACACTAAATAACACATGTTTGCGACTTTACTCTTCTGACCAATTGATTTGGCATTGCTAAATACTCAAAACTTGTTTAGAACGATATATCAAAAAACTTTTATTACTTAGGACACTAAGCTCATGTTAATTAGCGCAAAAAGAGTTACTGTAATCATTGATACTAAAGGACTTGAACCACCTTTTATTTCTCAGTTTGATTACTTCTTTCCAACTCCAATTAATGAAATAAAAATAAAAAAGTTCTTACACGCAAATATAAAAAAATTAAGATACAGCATCAAAGAAATTAAATTTGGACCAGAAAGAAAAGTTTCAAAAAATAGAATTTGGCCGCTGAGAAAAATACAAGAAGATATCTTAGCGAGCTAAGATTTCGCATAGCGAAATAAAATAAGATTTGGAAAGGTTTCTCACCCGGAGAAGAAAGATTTAATTAGTTTAACAACTGCTAAATAAACTATGTTTAATTTTTCTTGGGTTTACCTAAGATTTGGCATAGCCAAAAAAAATTTTCTTGGGGCTACCAAGGCCAGCCTTTTCGTTCTTTGTGCGAAGCAACAAAGTTGCACTTAGATTTATGTTAGAGTTGGGAAAGGCTCAGTCAGAAATGGGTATTAATTCTCTATCTTCTGACTAACATATAAAAAAGGGGTTTATGCATTGGAAAATAACAAATGTCCAATTTGTGGTAGAGATGGAAAAGAATCTTTCATTCTCTTCTTGTGTTCAAATTATATGTGCAAAAATTTTAGCAGAAAAGCTAGGCAAGAGATTATACTTGAAAAAGCTAGAGGACTGAATAAAGTAAGCAAAAAAAAAGTAAAACTAGTTACAAAAAAAAAGAAAAAAACCAAGGATTTAGACGATATAATAGATTCTTTTGGAAATAACTTTTATTTTCCTTTTAGACAAGAAGATAATACATAAGGAGAGCTGTGTCAAAAATATCAGTAAAAAGAATAGATAACCAAAACAATGATTTAACAGTAGTAAACGCTGCTAGGGTTTCATTTGACAAAATTAAAAATAAAATTACAAATAGAGACATTAGGCTTATTAGATATCTAGCTGAACACAATCACTTTACTCCATTTACTCATGTTAGATTTGGAGCAATGACTGTGATGTCTTCCCAACAAGACTTCCAAAATATGGCAGAATTTATGGGTTGCCCAGAGAGAAGTGCAGATATGATATTTAGAAAAGAGGATGATTCCAAGTATTACATTGAGCACTCTCTATATGGTTGGCTTAAAAACAAGATACCAATTAAAAATTACTATAGAATAGTTAGGGCTATATCAGAAAAATGCCCACACTCATGTTTAACATTAATGCATAAATCAGAGCTATCTCTAATACAAGGAATAGAGCCAGAGGAGCTAGTAGAAACAGATAGTAAAACTGTACTTATAGAGGCCCCTATTTTTATTCTTAGACAACTAATGAAGAGCACTGTTGGCTGCACATACAACGAAGTATCCAGAAGATATGTAGACTCCCAACCAAGCTTCTATTTGATAGACAGATTTAAGGCTAGACCAGACGACTCAATCAAACAGGGTGCTGGTAAATATTTGCCAACAGAAAAACAAGAAAAATATATAAGACTACATCTAAAAAACACAAAAGAGTCGCTATCTATATATAATAGATTCTTAAAAGATGTTGCCCCAGAAGAAGCTAGAGTCAACTTAACTCAAAACATGATGTCAAAAGTTTGGCTAACAGCCTCTAAGAGAGCTTTTGACAGAATATTACTTTTAAGAAGCTCACCAGATGCACAGACGCAGATAAGAGAATTAGCAAGTGCTTTAAAAATAGCATTGCAGGAATAGAAAGAAAAATATGAAAACAGCAATTATAACAGGTATAACAGGGATGGATGCTGCAAATTTAGCAAAACACTTGCTAAATATGGGCTACAGAGTTGTAGGAACAGAGCGGAGATCTTCAACGCCTCGGCGCTGGAGACTAGAGGAATTAGGCATACTAAACCATGAGAATCTAATAATAACTCATGCAGACCTATTAGATCAAGGTTCATTGGATAGAGTTGTCAAAGAATTTCAGCCAGACGAAGTTTATAATTTAGCAGCTCAGTCATTTGTAGGTGCAAGCTGGCAAACCCCAGTTGGAACATCAGACGTAACTGGACTAGGAGCAACAAGAGTATTTGAAGCAGTTAGAAACAATAAGCCAGATGCAAAAATTTATCAGGCTGGGTCATCTGAAATGTTTGGCGGAGAAAACAGGGTAGAAATATTAAACGAAAACTCAGATTTTTATCCTCGTAGTCCGTATGGAGTAGCTAAGGTTTATGCTCACAATATGGCCATTAACTATAGGGAATCTTACAATATGTTCGTTTGCAACGGAATTCTTTTTAATCACGAGGGACCGCTTCGTGGATTAGAATTTGTAACCAGAAAAGTAACTGACGCAGTTGCAAGAATATCAGCAGGACTACAGACACATGTAGAGCTTCTTGGACTAGATTCTCATAGAGACTGGGGTGACAGCAGAGACTTTGTTGAAGCCATGCACCTAATGCTTCAGCAAGATTCTCCAGAAGATTTTGTTATAGCTACAAACATATCTAATAGCATAAGTGACTTGTTAAAAGTAGCCTTTGAAAGAATAGGGGTGATAAACTGGAAAGACCATGTTCAAATAATCGGAAAGCAAAGACCTGCAGATGTTAAATATCTAAGAGGCGATTACTCAAAAGCTAAAGAATTTTTAAATTGGGAGCCGATTATAAGCTTCGAAAAAATGATAAGAGAAATGGTAGACGCTGATATAGAGAGAGTCTCAAAAGAACAGCAAAGGGCTTAAATGAAAATTAGAGAACAAGTTGGACTAACATTTGATGATGTTTTATTAGTTCCACAATATACAGATATAAAATCAAGAAAAGATGTTAGTTTAAAAACAAGATTAACAAAAGACATAGAAATTGAAACTCCGGTAATTTCATCAAACATGGACACAATTACAGAGATAAACATGATGAAAGCCATGAGCGATGCTGGGGGTGTTGGAATTCTACATAGATTTATGCCTGATTCAACAATAGTTGAAACAATTAAAAAGGCAATGAATCTTGGAATAATTAACATTGCTTTTTCAATAGGAATTGTAGAAGACTATATTCCCCTATTAGAAGAAATTAAAAAGTTAGACCCAGAAGACTATTTTAATAAAATTGTAACAATAGATGTTGCACATGGAGCATGTGGTAGAGTTGTTGATGCAATTAAGCATGTTAAAGAGGTTTACAACTATCAAGTCATAGCTGGCAATGTGGCAACTGCGGACACTACTAGAGTTCTATGTGAAGCTGGGGCAGATTCACTAAAGGTCGGAATTGGCAACGGTGGAGCTTGTTTAACTAGGAAAATAGCTGGAGCTGGTGTACCCCTACTTTCTTCATTGATTGAATGCTCACAAGAGGCAAATAAATTCAATGTTCCAATAATATGTGATGGAGGAATAAAGAATAGCGGAGATGCAGTCAAGGCTTTAGCAGCAGGAGCTTCAACCCTCATATTAGGGTCGATGTTAAGCGGAACTGTAGAAACTCCGGGTGAAATTATCACAAAAGAAGATGGCACAAAGTGGAAGCTTTTTAGAGGAATGGCTTCTGCTTCTGCAATGAGGTCTTGGAGAGGCGACTCGTATAAAGATGTTGCAGCAGAGGGGATCGCAACTCATGTTCCTGTAAAATGTAAAGCTAAAGAAGTTGTTAGCAATATTTGTGCAGGCATTAGATCTGGAATGACTTATTCAAATTCTAAAGATCTACAAGAACTTAGAGAAAGGGCTATATTTACAAAGCTAACTGCTCTTGGTTACAGAGAAAACGGTGCCCACATACTAGATAGGCTTTAATATGTCAAAAAACAGATGGATTAAGAAAATAGAAAAAGGTCAAAGTTTTGATAAAGAAAGACTCTCAAAGAGTGATTTAATTGAAATAGCAAAATGGGCCGCTTCAGGGCTAGAAACTGAACTAACTAGAATTAGTTGGGAAAAAGTAACAAACATACCTAGATCTATTGTAGAAAAACACTTTGGAACCTTTACACAGTTAAAATCTTCAGCAAATCTAATTCCATCAAGGTCTCAAAGGAAAATATCAAACTTAATTGCTAGACACGAAGAATACGAAGCGATTAAAAATCTATCTAAAGAAAGAAAAAGTTGGGCTGGCAAGTATAAAAAGCCAAGAGCTAACAAAGGCAGATTTAAAACATGTGTAATATTTTCAGATGTGCATGATAAAATGTGTGATGCATTTGTTTTAAGAGTTTTAGTTGACACAATAAAAAGAGTTCAACCAGACAACATAATTATTGGAGGAGACTTATTTGATGCTCCAGAATTTGGAAAATACTTCGTAGATCCAAGAGAGTGGGATGCTTCTGGTAGAATAAAGTTTACTCACGACAAAATATTAAAACCTATTAGAGAAGCCTGCCAAACTGCAGAGTTCGACTTAATAGAAGGGAACCATGATGAAAGAATTCTAAAGCACCTAATTAGTAATTCACCAGCGCTAATGGATGTTTTAAATTCTATTCATGGAATGAAGATTTCTGATATATTTGGCTTAGATAAATTTAAAATAAATTATATAGCTAAAGGCGACTTGCACACTTGGACTGCATCTGAGTCAAAAAAAGAAGTCGCAAAAAACAACAAAGTTTATTATGATTCATTCATAGTTGACCACTATCCTCAGACTAGAAATAAAGTTGGGCTGCCCGGAGTCAACGGCCATCATCACAAATATCTAGCATACTCTATGCACAACCACACCTATGGAAGCTATCTTTGGCATCAGTTGGGCTGTCTCCATGTTAGAGATGCCTCTTATGCAAACGGTCAACCTTGGAATAATGGTTTCATGATAGCTCATGTTGATACAGAGAATAAAAGTACGATTTGGGAATACATAAATGTAGGAGATTTTGCTATAGTAGGTGGACAATACTACTTAAGAAAAGAAGGAGAATTTTTAATTGACTGACGAAACTGTTTTTCCAAACGAAGCATCTAAATTTGTTTACTATAGAACTTATTCAAAGTGGGTAGAAGAAGAAAACCGAAGAGAAAATTGGAAAGAAACCGTTGAAAGATATGTAGAGTTTTTAGAAAAAAATGTTGGAGACAGAGTGCCGCAAAAGGTCTTTAGAAAAGTTAGAAGGTATTTAACAGACTTTTTAACAGTTGGAAGCATGAGAGCAATTTGGTCTGCTGGTGCTGCGGCTGAATCTAACAATATAACCATGTACAACTGCGCTTTTCAGAATATTGATAGCGTAGATTCATTTGCAGAGAGTCTTTACATACTCATGTGTGGAACAGGATATGGGTTCTCAGTAGAAAGTCACAATGTCGAAAAACTTCCTATTGTAGAGCAAATGAAAGGTGACGGCGTTGGAACTTTCGTTGTACCAGACTCAAAAGAAGGATGGGCAGATTCGGTTAAGCACCTAATGACAGCCCTTTACTCTGGTAGAGACTTAGAGATAGATTATTCAATGCTAAGACCAAAAGGCGCTAGATTAAAAACATTCGGAGGAAGAAGCAGTGGACCAGCCCCGCTAATATCTTTACATGAATTCATTAGAAAAACATTCTCAGATGCTCAAGGCAGAAAGCTGAAGCCTATAGAGTGTCATGATATTTTAAATAAAATTGCAGAAATAGTTGTTGTTGGCGGAGTAAGAAGATCTAGTCAAATATCTCTTTCCGATTTAAACGACGAAGAGATGGCTGTAGCAAAAAACTGGCCATTTCCCTTACACAGAAGCATGGCCAACAATTCTGTTGTATATCATGAAAAGCCGGGTCCAATAAGATTTATGAAAGAGTGGGCAAACTTAGCTGACAGTGGCTCTGGTGAAAGAGGTATAATAAACTTAGAGGGGGCAAAAAAAAGAACTCCGCAAAGAAGATTGTCAAAAAGAATACAAGGAGTAAATCCTTGTGCAGAAATATTACTAAGAAGTTGTCAATTTTGCAATTTGTCAGAAGTTATAATTAGAAAAGATGATGACTTAGATGATGTTTTGGACAAGATTGAGGCAGCAACTTGGCTAGGAGCTATTCAGTCTACTTTTATAAACTTTCCTTATTTAAATCCAAGATGGAAGAGAAACTGCAAAGAGGAGAGATTGCTAGGAGTTTCTATAACAGGCCAGATGGATAATTACGAAATGATGTCAAACCCCTCAATGGTTAAAGCAATGAAGGCAAAAGCTCTTAAAATAAGTGAAAAAGCTTGTAAAATACTTGGCATAAATATATCAACTTCCGTTACATGCGTAAAGCCTTCTGGAACCGTTAGTCAGCTTGTTAACTCGGCATCAGGCTTACATCCTAGATATTCAGAATTTTATATAAGAAGATATAGAATATCATCTATAGATCCACTTTTCAAAATGATGAAATCTCAGGGGATACAGATGTCTCCTGAAAATGGACAAAGACTTAAAGACTGGAAAAAAGCTCAAGAAGGAGACACTACCGCTTGCACCATTTATGAAAAGGGCAAAAGGTGGTCAGAAGACAAAGTAAATACTTGGGTTGTATCTTTCCCTGTAAAATCTCCAGAAGGCTCTATTACTAGAAAAGATTTTAATGCGATAAGACAACTAGAGCACTACAAGCATATTCAGGAAAACTGGTGCGAGCACAATGCAAGTGCTACAATATATGTAAAAGATCACGAGTGGCTAGAAGTTGGAAATTGGGTTTATCAAAACTGGAAGTACATTACAGGTGTATCGTTTTTAAATTTCGATGGCGGTAGCTACGAGCAAGCTCCTTATGAAGAAATTTCAGAAGACGATTATAACAAAATGTTAAAAAATCAAAAAATTATAAACTATGCTAAGCTTAGCGACTTTGAAAAAGAAGATCAAACAACCGGCTCACAAGAGATAAGCTGCACTGGAGGAACCTGTGAAATCAACTAATTTACAAGTAAACTTTAAAAAACTATCAGATACTGCAAAAATTCCAGTAAAAGCCCACTTTGCAGATGCTGGCTTTGATGTTTACGCAGATAGCATCTCTGTTAAAGAAGACTTCATAGAGTACGGAACTGGCTTAGCATTTTCTCTTCCAGAAGGATATGCGATGTTGATATATCCAAGAAGCAGCATTTCAAAGAAGCAATTAATTCTCTGTAATGGTGTTGGAGTACTAGATCCGGGCTACACTGGTGAGTTGAAAATAAGATTTAAAATTATTCAAAACGAAATGAAGCCTGTTGAAAATAGCATATATGATTTTGCCAACAGAAATGTTTACTCTGGAACAAAACCAGTAAAAGCTTACAAGGTGGGAGATAGAGTTGCCCAGTTAGTAATTGTACCCCTTCCAACTGTAGAATTTTTACAAGTTGATAATCTAGAACAATCTGAAAGAGGATCTGGTGGATTTGGAAGTTCTGGTCAGTAATATGGAAGTAGATACTCTCAATATAATCAGAAAACCAATTTATGAAAACATGTCCGTTGCATTAAGTAGCAATGATGAAACATCTATATATTTAATAGACGCTCAAGATGAACACTACTATAATAGAAAAATAATTTATAAGATTATTAATAGGTTAAAAAATGGGGCAAAGGCTTTTTTCTTATGTAGACTCACGAACATATCAAGCGTAATATCCTGCTTCAACGAACAAGCTTTTGCTAGTATAGATATAAAGACATTTGTAACAAAGACTAGCCAAGAACCCCTATTCTTGGTTAAAATAGTAGATACAAATCAAAATCACCAAAATGAACAAATAAGCTCTTGTAAAATTTTTAAAAAAAATGAAGATTTTTTCGATTTTATCTTTGAAGAGGTACTATACAATAGTCTTGAAAGAGATATCATTACATGCATAGGCATAAATTGTTGTAATAGCTTTTGCAAAAGAATAAAAGAATCTTGTAGGTATTTTGTTGGAATATCACCTTCCGATGAGGTAGTTGCTAATGAATACCTACATCAAAGCATTAGAATACTTAGAAGGTTATAATTTGTTCAATTGGGAAGATATAGATTTACCTAGCGGAATTACTCCAGAAAAGATGTGGGAAGACTTAGAGTCAATAGCTTCTAGTAAGGCTGCATACCATTCAAGTAGAAATAATTTCTGGTTTTCAAAAGAAGATTTAGAACAAGAGATTATGATAAAATTTATTAAAGCATTGCCTAAGTTTCAAAAAGATAAGTCATATTACGAAAAATACAACTTATACTTTTCAAGATGTGCTGACAACATAGTTTTAGACTTAAAAAGAAAGCATTTGTATTATCATAAATTACCATGTAAATCTTGTGAGCATTGGAAAAAGAAAGAACATAGGTGTGGAGAGCATGATTGCTCTTTCTACAAAAATAAAGAAAACTGTGTTCTTTATAACAAGTATATAAAACTATATAGATCTAAGTATAGCTTAGGAATGTCATATGGTAATTATCTAGGAGCTAATTCAGAAAATGAAAAAGATGCTAGTGGCTTCATAGCCACAACCAGTGGCTCTAATATGAGATTTTATTCAGAATCTTCTTTTGAAGCAGTTGACATTGAAGATTTCTTAATTTCAAGACTATCAGAAGAGTCTAGTAAGATTCTTGAAGAAATAATACAGCAAAAATACAGTTGTGAAAAAATAGACCAAGAAAAATTAAATAAACTAAGAAAAGAAGTTACTGAAATTTACAAAAAAGATAGAGGGACTAAAAAAGATGAATAAAGGTAGGTTTTCTCAAAGCGAAGAAGCTTTCATCAGGCAAAATTATTTATCTATGAGCGACAGAGAAATGGGAAAAGTCTTAAACAGAGACTTCAACTCTATAATGCAATATAGGAAAAGAAAAAATTTAACTAAACAAAATGTTAAAATAAAAGATAAAAATTTAAAATCACAAATAAAAAAAGCGTCATATTTAAATAGTTTATCCCAAGAAGATAAGAAAAAAGCAATATTAGATGAACTCAGGGCCACTGCTGGGTATAGAACTGTTTCAAAATCTCTTACAGATGATGAAAAAAGATATTATGAAGAAAAATACTTAGAATTCATGATGGACCCCACAATTGAAACTATGACATCATCTGAAAAAGATCTCGTTCATACTATGGTTATAGCGGAAATAAGAATGTTTAGATTTTTAGAAGATGAAAAAAACTTCAGAGAAAACAATTCTAATGCAAACAGGTCTAAAGAAATTCAAGAATGCATGGACACAATTCACAAATGTCAAAAGTCTCTAAATGTTACAAGAGAGCAAAGGCTTAAAAATAGACAGGATCAGAGCATAAATTTCGTAAATATACTAAAGGAGCTTCAAGACGCAAATAAAAGAGCAGAAATAGGTTACGAAGCTGCAATGTTAAAGTATATAGCAGAAGAAGCCTACAATAATAGACTAAACAAAAATATACTTGCCGGAGATGATTCGGAAATAGATCTAGGAAGTAATTTTGTTAGTGAAAGAGACGATGAGGAATGACACATGTCGGAAGAAAAAAACAGCAACGAAAAACCCATAATAATAGTAGACACAAGAGAGAAAGATCCATATAAATTTAGAGCCAGCGCAAGCTGCGATGGATATGAGCTTTCAAAGCTTGATACTGGAGACTATTCAATAAAAGGTTATGAAAGTTTAATAACAATTGAAAGAAAAAACTCAATAAATGAACTTTGCTTAAATCTTGGTAAACACAGACAGAGATTTGAAGCAGAGCTTGAAAGAATGAAAGATATAGAAAAAAAGTATGTTATAGTAGAAGATACTTGGGACTCTATATTTGAATATAAAAAGTTTACACAAATGAAGGGTAGCGTTATATTTAACTCAATAATTGCACTAAGTTTGAGGTATGATGTTCCTTTTATATTCGCAGGTAACAAAAAAATGGCTCAAGCTATAACTAGAACATTATTAATAAAAGCCTATAATTACCGAGTAGCCGGAACGATTTAATGAGCATATTTAAGCCAGACTATGAATGGAGAAAAAATCTCCCTCCAGAGGCTAGTCTTATAAACCCTTTAAAAGACATTCCAAAGAATTTAAAAGAAGAAAATGAATTAATAGAGTTTGCAAAAATGTCAAACCCTATGTACTCTCCTGTTTTTGGCATAAAGTACATAATGAATGTGAACCTACTAGAGCATCAGCTTGGCATGTTGCTTGCAATGCTTAAATTCAAATTTCCAATGCTTCTTCTTTCTCGTGGAGCTGGAAAAACAATGATGCTTGCAATATATTCAATATATCATGCAGTAATGTTTCCAAATACTAGAATAATACTTGTTTCAGCATCTTTTAGACAGTCTAAGTTGATATTTGCAGAAATAATCAGAATTTATAAAAAGTCTCCAATATTATCTTTAATTTCAGATCATGAGCCAAGAGTTGGAAATGATACATGCAGATATTCTGTTTGTGGGTCAACAATCACAGCCCTTCCGCTTGGTCCAAATGGAGATAAAATTAGAGGTGAGCGAGGTCATGTTATCATTGCAGACGAATTTGACAGCATAGACCCCGAAATCTTCAACAAAGTAATTAGAGGCTTTGGAGCAACTTTTTCAGATCCATATGAAAAATCTAGAGATATAGCAAAAGGCAAAGACGAAAAAAACGAGCAAGAACAAGAAGAAGGCCCTCAAAAAATTAGCCAAGGAAACAAAATAATACTAGCAGGAACTGCTGGATACACAAATGGTCCATTCTATCAACAATATAAGCACTATTCTGCAATAATAGCAAATAGATTACAGGGAAATGCAAATTCCTTTTCCGACATACTTGGATCTGAGCATGAGTATGATGTAGACTATAAAGATTATTGTATTATAAAATATAGATATGATGAACTAAAAGAAGGCATAATGGACAGAAAGCTAATCGACGCAGCTAGGGCCACTATGCCAAAACACATATTTGACATGGAGTATAACGCTCAGTTTGCAGATGATTCTGCAGGTTTCTTTAAAGCAAAAGATATAAAAGAAGCTACCGCAAATTCACTTGATGGCTTTCAAATAGTGACAAAGGGCAGACAAGACAGACATTACATACTGGGAATAGATCCAGCTAGAACCATAGATAGATTCTCTATAAGCGTAGTAGAAATAGGACAGCCAAATAAAATAGTTTACCATTGGACATGTCAAAATAAAAAGTACTCTTACGCTGCTGCAAAAATAAGAGGTCTAATGAGAGATTTTAATGTAATTGGCATAAACATGGACTCTGGCGGCGGAGGAATGGCTGTAGAAGAGCTTTTAAACGTAGACAAATCTCCAGATGGCTTAGACATAAAGAAGGCCAATGAGCCAAAAATTCTTAGAATTGATTCAGAAGACAGAGATGAATCTGCAATAAAGATATTAAATCTTCAGTCTTTTACTAGCAATTGGATAGAAGAAGCTAACTCTTTGCTTCAAAAAAACATAGAAGATAAAAAAATAATGTTTCCGAGGCCAACTTGTGATTACATGAGCGAAAAGAGCGATGATTGCATTTATGAAATAGCTGAACTTAAAAAAGAACTATTATCAATAACTGTAACATATACAAGCTCAGGAAGAAAGCATTTTGATCTAAAGCCACAAAATTCAAAAACTGACGATAGCGTTAAGCATAAAGATAGATATAGCTCATTACTACTGTCAAATTACATGGCTTCAAAGTATGAAGATATGACAATGAGTGCGAATGATTTGGCGAAAAGAGCATATGATAAAGAAGACACTATAGGCGGCTGGGCTGACGAATTTAACTCACCTGTTTGATTTAAATCGTATAATAATATGTAGCATTATTATAGCTTTATAGGAGAAATATATGACCAATGCGCCAAATAATGATAGCAACAATAAATCAATACATCGCAGAGCCAAGGCTTGGGACGGGTTTTTAGCAAAAGAAGCTGAGATAGTTCATAAGTCTGAGTCAAATTTTGGTAGAAGTAAAGTTAAATTTGATGGAGGCACAGAAAGAGATGGCGTAAGTGAATCTGAGATTAAAAATAGAATAGCATCATGTAGAGAAGCATATGAAAATGTTGGAATAATAGGCAACATTATAGACTTAATGAGCGACTTTGGCGTAGAGGGAATTGAAATATATCACAAGTCAAAGCCAATAGAAAAGTTTTTCAAACAGTGGGCTAAGAAAGTAAAACTAAGAGAGCTTTCAGAGCAAATATTAAAATGTATCTATAGGGACGGAAATGTTCCAGTATTATCTTTAACTGGCAAAATAGACCAAAATGAAATAGAAAAATTCAGAAGAAGCTTTGGTAAAGAAAAAAGCACAAATTCTTTATTCGAAGATAAAGCCACACCTAGTAGCAGAATAATTCCTTATAAATATAAAATCTTAGATGCTCTGAGCATTTATAGGACGGGAAACTCCATTCTTGGCAATGATAGGTGGTCCTACCAGTACAACCAGTCTGATTGTAAAGAGCTTATAAAAATGGAGGGTGGCGGCAATAATTCAAAAGAAATAAAAAAAATAAAAGACGCGATAGGGCTAGATGCTTGGGAAAAGCTAAAGACAAAGGGACTCTACGATTTAGATCCAAATAAATTTAGCATGTTGTTTTACAAAAAAGACGGCTATCGCTGTTGGGCTAACCCCATGCTATGGAGAGTTATGGGTGACATAAAGTTCAAAAAATTAATAAGAGATATGGATATATCAGTAGCAGAAGGCGTAACCAGTGCTGTAACTATAGTAAAACTAGGTGATACAGCAGCAGGATTACCCCCAAGTAAAAATAAATATACAAAAATGGTTTCAATGATGAAGAACCCATCTAAGTCAAAAACCATAGTTTGGGACGACTTGATATCTCTAGAGACCGACTACCCGCCAGTGAAAGACTTTTTCTCTGCTGAAAAATATAAGCAAGTAGATGATGACATTAGAAGTGGACTGGGTGTTGCAGAAATACTAGTAAATGGTGGCGGCGGAAATTATAGCAACTCATACCTTTCTGTTAAAACTCTTCTAGAAAGACTTGAAACAGGTAGGTCCATATTGTTAGAATTCTTAAATGAGCAAATTGAGCTAGTGACAAAGAACATGGGTTTTAGAAATGCTCCACACATAAAGCTAACAAACATGTCTTTAGCAAACGAAGAAACCGAGAAAAAATTTATATTAGAGCTTTTTGACAGAAATGCTTTATCTTATGAAACAATGGTCTCTAGGTTTGGCGAAAATCTGGAAATAGAAGTAAGCAGAATGAGTGAAGAAGCTAAAATAAGAGAATCTGAAAAAGAAGATAGTCCATTTGCACTGCTAAGAGTTGGCAAGTTTGGCCCTCAATACCCTAATGGTCCTCCAACAATAGTAGAAATAGCAGATATAGAGCAAAATAATCTGCCGTCTTCCCAAGAACAAAATGGAAGAAAAGGCGGGAGCCCAACTGGCCCAAAGAATAGAAGAGAAGTGACAGAAGAGCCAGCTAGACCAGTTGGTGAAACTGCGGCCTCTTGTTCGACTTACAGTTATAAAGAGATTGATGAAGCTTTTGATTTCTGTTATGAGTCAGCAAAGAATCATATTTTTGAAGAAAAAAAATACAAAGATGCAAGAAGCTTAAAGTCTGAAGACATAGATAGCATAATAAAGCTTGTAACTAACTCTGTGCCAAGTTTACTATTGGAAAAATCTAAAGATGATAAATTTTCAAAAACAGAGGCTCCAGAAAAGCTAGATAGATGTGTTAGACAGGTTACAAAACAAGAAGTTGAAAATTACATAAAGCAAAATGGAAGAAGACCCAGCAAAGAGGCTTTAAGAGAGATAACTCAAAAAGCATTTGCGGTTTGCAAAACTTCTCTAGGTGACAAGGATTAATAAGAAAAATGGCTAACATATTTCAATTTGGACCCGAAGGAAGGCACATATTAGTCGATGCATCTGGAAGAATGGTTGTAAATTCTCTTTCTAGTGCAGCTCCTTTTATTTATGCATATGGCCCAGAGGGACACCCTCTTGCTGTTGACGCTTCTGGTAGATTGCTAATATCTGATATTGCTACGGGGTCTTCAGGTGTATCTGGGGCAATTGGACTAGACGGGTTAACAGACGTAATCATAACTACACCCACAAATGGCCAAATAATACAATACGATGGTGTCTTTTGGGAAAATGTTAACAATACTGTTGAAAATCTTTCAAATGTAACTGGTTCAGCAATAAGTGGCCAATTTTTAAGTTACAATGGATCAAATTGGGTTGCAAGTGATGTATCATTAACACTAGATGAGCTTTCAAATGTAATAATATCTACTCCTTCAACAAATGACGCTTTGATTTACAATGGTGCAAACTGGGTCGCGAGCGGCCTATCAGCTATAATAAATTCTAATGTTACCTATGAGGCACTAGATTCTAACGGAGACATCGGAGCAGGATCTGGCCAAGTTGCATCTGGATTACATTCTCACAATTTTGAAGATCTTACAAATATGTCATTTTCAGGTGCTCAATCTGGAGATATAGCAAGATACAATGGTTCAATTTGGCAAAATTCAAATATATTAACAAAAACTACACCTATTTACGACGGCATGTCAACTACACCTTTGACTGTTTCTATATACACTTCTGGAGCTACACCAGATGTTTACTTATCAGTATCGGGATATGAGGCCAACAATACTTTTACCGCAATAGAAAATCAAGGACAAACTATTGTTGGAAGCGGAGACTCAATCCAATTGATAGCTGGAAACAATTCAAGTCTTCAGGCGAACTATGCATACTATTCAGTTTCTGGCTCATCACTAGTTCTAGAAACAAGTACAACTGGATTCCCGCCTTCTGGTTCTCATGTTAGAGTTGCAGAGGCTCATATCCAGTCAAGCTCAGGCGTGGCATCCGATGGCCCAATTGTTTTTGTTGAGTGGTCTGATGAAATAGAAGACGAAAGACAAATTGGACATTTATCAGACATTAATACTTGGATAAAGTACCAATCAGCTAAATGGCTTAGCGGAGTTAGCTTTAGTGGAATTATAACTACAAATCCATCAACTGCTGACAATGTTGGGTTTTCAGGGTCAGCAGGAAAAGTTCTACTCTCTCACGAAATGAATTTTGATCAAAAAGATTTTGGAATACCTTCTTCTAGCGGTGTTGCATTTGTGACTAATTACCCAAGCTCTCCATACTTAAGAATACAAGATTTAAATGAATTGCTAGTAGATTCAAATAATTCAAGCTTAGTTAATAAGTATTTTACACTAGTTATATGGGGAGTTGTAAACCCAGAAGGTATGTGCCAACTAATGGTTAACTTGCCAAATGGTTCATATACAAATGAGGCAAAGTTACTTAACGATGTAAATGGAATTAGCGACTACTCAATACCTAGTGAGTTTTCACATAATTCATTTTTAATTACAGAGCTTAAACTTAGGCATCAAAACGCAAACAACGGAACTTGGACACTTTTAGATTCAATTGATCTAAGGGGCTATGAGCCTAGCAATTCTGTTGGTGGGTTATCTCGGTCCGTGTCACTTTTATTAGATGAACTAAATGATGTTACAATTACAGCAGCTTCAAGTGGTCAATATATTCAATACAACGGGTCAGAATGGATTAACACAACTGTCTCTGCTGGAACTTCTAGTCTATCAGGGCTAACTGATACAAGTGTATCTGGCGCAAGTCCATCAGAAGTTCTTGTGTACAATGGCTCTGTTTGGATTCCCTCTGGAATTACATATCCAGTTGACTCGGTTAACGGACAAACCGGAAATGTTGTTATAACGGCAAGTGGACTAGGAGCATTAACTTCCTCTTCTGGAATCGACGATTTATCAGATGTAAACACATCTGGTGTCTCAATCGCGGATTCATTAGTTTATGATGGAGCCAACTGGGTTCCCTCTGGCATAACAGTTGGAGCCGCATCTTTGTCTGGACTAACAGACACAAATGTTTCAGGAGTCAGTAATTCTGATGTCTTGGTTTACAGTGGGTCTCAGTGGGTTCCGTCTGGCATAGCATTCCCTGTTGACTCGGTAAACGGGCAGACTGGAGATGTTACTATAACCGCAAGCGGCTTAGGAGCACTGACGACATCATCTGTAATTGGAGACTTATCGGACGTAACAATAGCTTCTGCTACTAGTGGCGAAATATTGCAATATGACAATTCCACAATAGTAAACAGAACTCTTTCAGAGGCGGGAATATCTGAAGTTGGTCATAGTCATGATTTAAACGATCTTTCAGATGTAAACACTTCAGGTGTAGCACAGACTGATGTAATTGCCTACGACGGTGCAGGCTGGGTGGCATCCGGTATAAGTTTCCCCGTTATTTCAGTAAATGGGCAAACCGGAACTGTTTTAATAACTGCAAGTGGACTAGGAGCACTAACACCCTCGTCTGGAATCGACGATTTATCAGATGTTAACACATCTGGTGTTTCAGCAGCAGACTCACTTGTTTACGATGGGGCTAACTGGGTACCATCTGGTGTAACGGCTCCAGTAACTTCTGTTAACAGCCAAACTGGCGATGTCACCATAACGGCAAGTGGGCTAGGAGCACTAACATCTTCGTCTGGAATCGACGATTTATCAGATGTAATAATAGTCTCTGCGACAAGTGGAGAAATTTTACAGTACAGCGGATCAACCATTATAAACAGAACGCTTTCAGAAGCTGGCGTGTCAGAAGTTGGGCATACTCACGCGATAAATGATTTATCCGATGTAAATACTGCAGGTGTAACACAAGCAAATGTGATTGCTTATAACGGTGCAAGCTGGGTAGCATCTGGTATAAGTTTTCCAGTAAGCTCTGTTAATGGTCAAACCGGAGCGGTCGTTATAACAGCAAGTGCACTAGGGGCGCTAACTTCATCTTCTGGAATAAATGATCTCTCTGATGTAAACACTTCAGGTGTTTCAACAGCAGACTCACTTGTTTACGATGGGGCTAACTGGGTGCCATCTGGTGTAACTGCCGGATCAGCATCACTGTCAGGCTTAACTGACACTAGCGTTTCAGGTGCTTCAAATACAGAAGCACTAATATACGATGGCAATCAATGGGTGGCCAGCGGTCTTTCCACAATAATAGACTCAAGAGTAACCTATGAGACACTTGACACTAATGGCGATGTTGGAGTTGGCTCATCGCAACTAGCATCTGGTTCACACTCACACGCTTTGCAAGACTTAACAAATGTATCAATAACTTCTGCATCTTCTGGGCAAACAATAGAGTATGATGGATCAGATTGGGTAAATGTAACGCCGTCTCAAGGAGTTACAACTCTCTCAGCACTATCAGACACAAATGTTTCAGGAGTCAGCAATTCTGATGTTTTGGTTTACAGTGGATCTCAGTGGGTTCCGTCCGGTATAACATTTCCTGTTGATTCTGTTAATGGACAAACTGGAACTGTTACCATAACCGCAAGTGGATTAGGCGCACTAACATCTTCCTCTGGAATAGATGACCTATCCGATGTAGAAATAACTTCCGCTACTAGTGGGGAAATATTACAATATAGTGGCACCACTATAATCAACAGAACTCTATCAGAGGCTGGCATATCAGAAGTTGGCCATAGTCATAATTTAAATGATCTTTCAGACGTAAGCACTGCAGGTGTCACGCAAACTGACGTAATTGTCTACAACGGTGCAAGCTGGGTGGCTTCAGGCATATCTTTCCCTGTAACATCAGTGAATGGGCAAACCGGAGCAGTTGTAATAACTGCGAGTGGCCTCGGGGCTCTAACCTCATCCTCTGGAATAAACAATCTTTCAGATGTAAATACCGCTGGTGTTTCAACTGCTGATTCATTGGTTTACAATGGAGCTAACTGGGTGCCTTCTGGTGTAACAGCTCCAGTAACTTCTGTGAACAGTCAAACTGGAGATGTGGTTATAACCGCAAGTGGATTAGGTGCATTAACCTCGTCTTCTGGAATAGATGACTTATCTGATGTTACTATAGCCTCCGCAACAAGTGGTGAAATACTACAATACAGTGGCTCTACTATTATAAATAGAACACTGTCAGAAGCTGGTGTATCAGAAGTTGGTCACAGTCATGATTTTAACGATCTAAATGATGTAAACACTGCAGGCGTATCACAAACTGATGTAATTGCTTACAACGGCGCAAGTTGGGTTGCATCTGGAATTACATATCCCGTTGATTCTGTTAATGGGCAAACAGGAACTGTTGTTATAACGGCAAGTAGTTTAGGGGCTCTTACTTCATCCTCTGGAATAGATGATCTTTCCGATGTGAACACTTCTGGTGTTTCAACCGCTGACTCATTAGTTTATGATGGGGCAAACTGGGTTCCATCTGGTGTAACAGCCCCAGTAACCTCAGTTAACAGCCAAACAGGGGATGTAACAATAACCGCAACAAGCCTCGGAGCACTAACATCTTCTTCTGGAATAGACGATTTATCTGATGTTACCATAACTTCTGCAGCAAGCGGTGAAATACTTCAATATAGTGGTTCAACAATAGTCAACGTAACTCTTTCAGAAGCTGGTATATCAGAAGTTGGTCATACACATGCAATAAACGATTTGTCTGATGTAAATACAGCCGGAGCATCTAGTTCGGATGTAATTGCCTACAACGGTGCAAGCTGGGTTGCTTCAGGTGTAACTTTCCCCGTAACCTCAGTGAACAGCCAAACTGGCGCAGTTACAATAACTGCAACAAGTCTCGGAGCATTGACTTCTTCTTCTGGAATAGATAACCTATCAGATGTAGCAATAACCTCTGCAACAAGTGGCCAACTACTAAGGTACAATGGTTCAAATTGGGTAAACTATGAAAATGTTCCGTATAGAGACAAGGTTAACACTGTTGGTTCAGACTTCAGTATTACTGCTAACAATGTTTATCTATTTGAAAGCAGCTCTGGCGCACTAACTGGAACACTTCCTAGTTCACCCCTATCTGGAGACAGAGTGATATTAAAAGACAAAGATGGGCAAGCTGCAACAAATAGGCTTAGCATAGAGACACCTTCAGCAGAAACTATTGACGGTGCAAGTAGTTACCAAATCGGTTCTAATTTTGGCTCATTAACTTTAATTTCAGATGGAACTAATTGGTTCATAGTCTAAGGAGATTTAAATGCATACTTATTGGACACTTTTATACTTAGAGTCAGAGGGGTTGCCAATTCACCCACTTCCATCTGGAGCAGATTTAAATGAAGAGCTTTCAAAAAACTGTTTAGTAAGAGACAAGCTAAATGACAATTTTTATATTACAACAGATAAAAATTACTTACAGATTCAGAATAAGATAAAAGTTCATAAATCAAAAAATAGCTCAACATTAGAACTAAATCAAGATTATGTAAATTTAGTTCTAGACTCTGTTGAAATTGATTCAGACTATGTTGATATTGAAAATTCAGAAATTGTAGTAAAAAAGTCTGGAGTTTATAGTATAAATTGTTGTTGTGAAATTAAAGATGTTGACTTAGTGTTGGAAGCAGGAAGCTATATTTCAAACTGTTATAGCAACAATGACCTCATAGATTTTGTTGAAATTAATGAAGGAGAGTTAGTTAAAATAAAAGCAAAAAGCACAAATGGTCAAACTCTCTCAGTTCCACAAAATTCAATTAAAATTTTTATAGAAAATAGATAAAATGTCATTTTTAGGAGATAATCCAAATTATAAGTCAATTGATCTAGACCCAGTGTCTTCTCCGCCAAGCTCTCCAGAGCAAGGTCAGATTATATATCATAATTCAAGTGGACTATTGGTTTATGACAGTGTAAATTGGATTAAGCTTAATATAAGTAGAATAAAAGATTTTTCAGATGTTGATATACCTGGCGCAGTTACAACAGAAGATGCGTTGGTTTATGATGGATCAAATTGGATTGCATCTGGAATAGTTTTTAACAATATAACAGATTTAAATGATTTTGCTGGCAGCCCATCAAGTGGTGACTATCTGGCTTATAATGGAACAAACTGGATTCCTTCTGGAATATCAGGCGGAGGTGGTGGTGGAGCAAGTGAGATAAACGATTTATCTGATGTTTCAATAACCTCTATACAAGACAATGATTTATTAATATACAATTCTACTTCTGGAGCTTGGATTAATGAAAAATTAGAGTTAAATGACTTAAGTGATGTATTAATAACATCTCCAGCAACTAACAGTGCTCTTCAGTACAATGGATTTTTTTGGACAGATTCTACTGCTACAATAGCAAGTGGAGAATCTTTTTTAAACCTTATATCAGAAGTCAATCAAACAAGTCATGTTTCTGGCATAGCTATATCTGGACTAGGCTCTGCATACGATAATTATTTTATAATTGGAACAAATATTGAGGCAAAAGATGGAACTGCTGCTAGAAACATAGCGATGAGGTTCGCATCTTCTGGTTCAGATATTAACACTAACTACGACTATACAAATTCTAGAAGAACTCAGGGTAGCGCCACCTTATCCACTTCTATTGGTAACAGTACAAATCTTTTTCAATTTTTTAATGGGAATAATAGCAATTATCAATATAAAACAGTTTTAACTGGGTACTTTTCTAAAGTAGGAACAGGAGCTACTAGTGGCTACCCACTTTGGGCTGGAAAGTGGGACGTAGTAACTGACTCTTATCATACACAGATATTTGGAAGATGGGATGGCGATGAGCCAACAGACTCTATTTCGTTTAGAGCAGTAAATGGCATAACTGTAACTCAAGCAGGAACAGTAAAAGGCAGATTTAGACTTTACGGATTTTAGTAGGAGTTTTAAGTGTCATACGAGGGTCAAAATCCAAGAAACTTTGATTCAATATCTCTTAGCGGTGTGTCCCCAACATCTAATAGTGGTGTTTTATTTTACTCCTCTCAATCTGGATTAGTGATATCAAATGGAAGTTCTTTTGAAAAAGTTGACTGCATATCAATTCAAGACTTATCTGGATTCATAACATCTACACCCTCTTCAGGCCATGTGTTGGCTTTTTCTGGAACAGAGGGGCAAATAATATCAAGTGGAGTGACAATCATAGATCAACTGGAGTCATTTTCCGATTTCACTGGAGGGCCAAGTGCATCTGGAGACTTACTTAGAAGAAATGGATCAAGTCAGTGGTATCCAGATGAATTTACCGGAGGAGGTGGAGGATCTACAGCACTATCATCGCCTGAGTTCCAAACTGGAGACCCCGGTCTTAGAATCAATAGCCTAGTAAATAATAGTTATTTAGAATATGATTCTACTAGTCAAGTTATTGTAAACTCACCAGTATCGAACATGTCTCTTAATTTGACCATATCTAATACAAGTGGAATATCATCTAATACAGATCTAAACGACTTTTTAAGCTGGAATGGTTCATTTTGGGTTCCCAAAGCAGGCATGACAAACTATATAGAAGAAATAAGATCTACTGGATCAGAGTCTGGAGTAAGATCATATTTAGATTTTCCATATTTTATTGATCCGGCAGAAGGAGAAATGGCTTACAAAATAAGAATTAAAAATTTAACTTTAAGCAATGATGATCAACTTAATTTTAGAGTTTTTCAAAACTATATTCCAACTAGTACTGTAACTGAAATAACCCAAAGATATTATTACTCAAATAGGGTTACAACGCCGGGTAGCACATCTGTTTCAACCAGTGCTGCATCATTTGTAAACGCAATGCAAATTCTAGGAACTAAAGATAAAGACATTAAGACAAGAATTGATGTATTCTTTGGTCTCATGGGGTATCCCGATTCAAATGGTGTATATGGAAACGGGGGTGATAAGCACGTCACTATTCAGGGAGACATTTGTAATATTGCAGAGATTGGCGACCACAATGATTTTCTAGGCAAACATTTTGGATTTTATACTAATAACTTTGAATTAAATAAACTTAGACTCTACACAACTTCAGGCTCAAGAATAAGTTGTGACTGGTCTGTAGATTAGATGGGTTAAAATGAGCATATTGACATTTATTGGTACAATTTTTAAGCCAGCAGTAGATCTTATAGATGACTTACACTTGAGCAAGGAGGAAGAGGCTACATTAAAAAATGAATTAGAAAAAATTCAAGTACAAGTTAAAGAAAAGGTAATAGATCTTGAATCAAAAACCATAGAAGGCCAAGCCAAAATAATAGAGGCTGAAGCAAGAAGCGACTCTTGGTTAACCAAAAACTGGAGACCAATGGTTATAATGAGCTTATTCTCTCTAATAGTTTTAGACTATTTTGGAGTATCGTCTTCTGACGGCCTACCAGAGCAAGCTTGGAGAACAATTGATATAGCGCTGGGTGGATATATTGGTGGAAGATCTGTTGAAAAGGTTGCAAGAATAGTTAAAACATCCACTTAAAAAACAAAGTTCGTATATTATTATGAGTGCTTTATTTAACTTTTAACTTTAAGGCAAAAATGGAATTTAAAACAGAGATAAGATGCTTAGCTGAATTAATGCAAATGTCCGAAGAGGATGTTCAGCATTGCTTAGAGCTTGCCAAATCTGCAGAAAACGACAGCTTCAAACCTACTGACGGCATGGTCAGAGAAGCCAAAAAAGGGCTTGAGTGGAGAAGAGAGCATGGTCGAGGCGGAACAGATGTTGGAATTGCTCGTGCTCGTGATATAGCTAGTGGGAAAAACCTACCTCTAAAAACTGTAAAAAGAATGCACTCATTCTTTTCAAGACATGAAGTTGATAAAAAAGGAAAAGGCTTCTCACCCGGAGAAGACGGTTTTCCTAGCAACGGAAGAATAGCTTGGGCTTTATGGGGTGGAGACCCCGGCCAAACTTGGGCCGCAAGCATTGTCGAAAGAGCTAAAAAAAGAGAAAAAGCTTCAGCGAATATAGATCCAGATTTATTAAAAATGAAGTCAATTTTAGTTTCACAAGGAATGAATCTAAATGACGATGTATTTTTAAAAGAAGAACTTATAAAAGCTAGGTTAACTGGGGCTCACAAACCCGTTAACATTGAGCATCAAGATACTGAAATAGTCGGTCACATGCTAGAAACATATGTTGTTTCAAAAAGCGGTGAAAGACTTGACAGTGCTGAAGATATAGAAAATGAAGACTTAATTGACATAGTAAACGAGTCTGTCATTTACGCTTATATATTTCCAGAAGTTTCAGCTAGAATAGAAGAACTAGCTGCTAAAAACCAGCTTTTTGTATCAGTAGAGGCTTGGTTCTCAGACTACGATTATTTAGTTGGAGAAGACATTGTAAAAAGAACCTCTGCGACATCAGACATCCTAGAGAAGCATTTAAGAATAAATGGAGGAGAAGGTGTCTACGAAGAAAAAAAAGTTGGAAGAGTTTTAAGAAATTTAATGTTCGGGGGAGTAGGGGTCGTTGCCACTCCCGCTAATCCCGATTCTTTAATTTTAGAAGTCGGAGACACTGAAAATAAAGCTGCTTCAGAGCAGTCTATTTTAGCGTCTCATATTATTGGCAATTTTGAGGCTAAGAAGGAGAAGATTATGGAAAACCCTCAGTTAGATGATTCTAATTCTGTAGAGGAAACTGATCTTGAGATTTCTGAAGCTTCAATTACCGAAGAGTCAGAGGTTAATGGCGCTGACGATGTGGAAATGACAAATGCTTCTGAAGAAGATGTCTCAGAGTCAACTGATCAAGAGTCCGAGGCTCAAGATCAAGACCTAGATATTTCAGATGCTTCTGGTGATATTCACATGTCAGAGTCAATTGAAGCTTCTGAGGAAGAGGTGGTTGAAGAGTCTTCAGAAGATCAAGTTTCAGAAGATTCTGAGAACCTAGAGTCAGAAGCTAGTATGCATGAAGAAGAGCAGGATTCTGGATACCATGACAAAGAGCAGGCAATGGGCGAGCACGGCGCTCACCACCACCCTGAGATTATGGCCAAGGTTGACGAGATGATGGCGATTCTATCAGGAATGACAGATATGGTTACTAAGCAAAATGAAATTATTGGCGGTATGCATGACAAGATGAAAGAAATTGAAGCTGGTCAAATCGTCAATGATAGACATAAGAAAATGATGGAAGCTGGAATGGACTCAGAAATGATTGATTCAAGAGCTGACAGAGTTTCCGCTATGTCTGACCAAGAGTTTAACGATTACATTGAAGATGTAAAAAGCCTACTAGTTAAAAGCATTGCTTCACTCGAAGATGTACCTGAGCAAGTAGAGCTAAAAGAAGTAGAAGAGCAGGTTGTTGACTCAGAAATTGATTTGTCAAAAATTGAGTCTACAGATGCAGAAATTAATATAGATTCAGATTCCTCTGATCCCACCTATCAGAGATTTTTTCAAGCTGTTTCAAGTTCATTTAACAAGAGAAAAAAAAGATAAGGAGATACGACATGGCACTAAAAGCGCATCAGAAAATCATTGCAGATGACATCAACTTCCGCCTTGGAACGGCGGAGGAGCGTGGAATCATGGTTTGCATTTCAACAACTACTGACGGAGAAGTCACCAAGGCTGCCAACGCCAGTGGTGCTCGTGTAGCTGGAATGCTTCTAATGGACACCGTTACACGCGGAACTCCGGGCAACCTCGCCAGTCTTGGCGACGACACCGGGACAACAACTCTACCCAGAAACATGAACAAAAACGAGACCTATGTATCTGGTGTTGTTCGCCTTCTCAAGAAGGGTGAAGCTGTAACTGATAAGGTCACTGGCTCAATCTCAAAGGGCGACACCCTCTACATAGCTGACAGTGGCGTTCTAACCGCCTCTGCTGCGACAGGCTACCAAGAGGTTGGTTACGCTCTTGAAGATCTTAGTGACACTTTCACTGGGTTTGTAAAAGTCTTTATTGACTGCTAATATTTATTAACAATAAAAAAAAGAAAGCAAAGGTATAAAAATGAGTGATTTCAGTTCAATGGACAGCAAGAAAGATCTTCTAAGATCAACTGCAGGGCACGATCCTGTTAGTCTTGATAATCGCAGAGTTCTTGCTCAGGTTCTAAGTGATGTTTGGAAGACCGGAGCCTTCGAGCCCGATCTTCTTGGTGGTATTTTTACCAGAATTAATGTTGCGCCGGGTGTTGATGCCAAGTTCCCCCTTGACTTCTACAGCCCGACAATTTCAGATACAGATGATCACACCGCGTTCGTCGTCCCTGCAGAGGGAAAGATTCCGAACAGAGTCATTGACGGCGATGAAGTACACGTTCCCACTTACAAAATTGCTAACGCGATTTCTTGGAACCTCGACTATGCTAGAGATGCTCGCTGGGATGTCATTGAGAGAGCTATCGAAGTTTTCACCAATGGTTTCACCAGAAAGATGAATGACGACGGATGGCACGTTGTTCTAGCCGCTGCTGCTAACAACTCTGTTACAAACGACACCGCTGCCGGATCTGGCGTATTCACGAAGCCGCTACTCACTTCAATGCAAACTGCCATGAAGAGACTAACCGGAAATCGTGACGGCAAGCTCACCGACCTCTTCTTGAGCCCGGAGGCGATTGCCGACATTCGCAACTTCAGTGACACAGTTGTTGATGATGCTACTCTTCGCGCCCTAATCAACCACGATGGTGAGGCTCCGCTTCCTAGCTTATTCGGAGTAACTCTACATGAGGTTATTGACATGGGTGTCGGCCAAGAGTACCAGACTTACCTAACTGGCACTGTTGGTGCTTCACTTGCTGCTTCAGATGCAGAGTTCTGTGTTGGACTTGACCTTGGTCGTCGCGATAGCTTCGTAATGCCCGTTCGCGAAGACATGGAGATGTTCGACGATCCGTCTCTACACAGAAGTGGCAAGGCTGGCGTCTACGGCTGGATGGAGCTTGGATTTGCCGCTCTTGACAACCGCAGAGCTATTCTTGGTTCACTCTAAGAATAATAAAATCGTCAAATTTATGGGAGAGGGCTTGCCGCTCTCTCCCATATTTTATATAAAAATCTTTTAGATTGGCGTTAAAATGGCTTTAGAATCAGCTATATCAGTTTCTGGACTTAGACAAAGAGCGATTATAGATATGGCTTTAACCTCATCTACTTTTACAGATTTGGAATGGTCATATTTAACTGACAAGAGTGTTAGAAGAGTTAATAGAAAACTAAATATCGTTGGAGAAGACTCTCAGTTATCAGTTAGTGGTGTAGATGTCTCTGGTGTAATAGTAAGAAGTGACTCTGGGGTAATTAATGACTCTTTAGCTGACATTGTTTTATTACAAGTTGAATGCTTGGTTGCAAAAAATATAAGAAGAAGCTCAGTTGGAAAAGGAATAAAAGTCAGAGACGGAGATTCAGAGATAGATACTACTGCCAGTTTTGATGGCCACAATCAGGTTGTTACAGATGCGTGCTCTGAACTACAAATGGCCATAATACAATACTTGCAGTCAGACCCCGAATCAAGCTCAGACGCCTCTAAGTATGGCTCATTGATAACTTATGACGACAAATTTATAATAACAGATGTTGACCACGGAGGAGACTCGGCTGGAACAAGAGATTACTCATCTCCGTTTGATCAAAGTACAGGCCCTTATTCTGATTGTTAGGTTTTAAAATGGCAGAAGATGACAGCATTCTACCTACAAAGGGTCTTTTCTTCGATGAAACCCTACAGCAATTGTATGAAAGCTCAATAGACCAGCTTTTAAAAGATCTTGGATACAATATAACATTGTATTTAGAGCCAGTTTCTCAAGACTGTCCAAACTGTGGCGTTGGCCCTAACGGAAAGTCTGATGGAAGGTATAATTCATCTAATACAAACACCTTAAACGGTCCTTTAAATAGATTTTTCCCAACAGGAGCGATATGCCCAGTTTGCGCAGGTCAGGGTAAATTGTTAACAGAAAACACAAAAGACTGGACTGCTCTAATTAAATATAGCCCAGAAGAGTGGGATAATGAGGAAACTGGAATTGATAAGACGGAAGTAGTGAGACTAAAAACAAGAATAGAGGCGCTTTCTCATATAAATAATTCAGTTAAAGCAAAAATAGAGGGTAATTTTTATAAATTAGAGGGAGACCCCGTTAAAAAGGGCCTGCAGGTTAGAACTTATCTAAGCTCTTTTTGGAAAAGAATAGAATAATGAATGAAATATCCATAACAAATTTATCCAATTTGGAAAATAAAATAAAAAAAGTTATGAATAAAAAAACAAATCAGCTTGTAAGAGATCTTGAAGAATTTCTTATAAACGTAAACGAATTGCTTGGAAACCGTTTTGCTGAATCAAATGAGTTTAATGAAATTAAGACTTCACTTAGAGGTGAGTTTGGATTTACTGAAGAGGAGGTTGCAGAGCTTGATCAAATTGTAAATGTAATTAAAAATGACAAATCAATAACAAAAATAAGAGCAAATAGCAACAGAATTATTTTAGAATGGGTTGATTTCGAAGCTCTTAAAAAGCATCCAGCAGCCTTACACCCACTTAGCAAGAAACAAAAAAATTCTAGTAAATTTGATGTTTCAGATGTTGTATCTTGGGTTGATTGGCTAGAAAATGGTCTAAGTATAACTGGATACTTTTATAAAGAAGAGGGGAAAAAAGCCTCTCGTTCAGAATCTGGTATCATGAGAAAAAGCTCTCAAACATTTAGGCTAAGAAAAACAAAGGTTTTAGAAAAGTTAGCCAAAACAATTACTAAAACAAAGATTAAAGCCGGAATAGCTGTAATAATAGAAAAAAGAGTGGAAGAATAAAATGTCGCCATCAGCAGTATTTAAGCTTTACGACAGCTCAGATTTGCTAGAATTCAACATTCAGCAACATCTAGATAGTAAATTCTTACTAAATGGAATGTATACAAATGTTGAACTTAGTCAGCAATGGTATTCAAATTCTAGGCTGGATGTTTTAACTAGGATTGATTCTAAAACTTATCAAAGTCAATTTGATAACTGGGTGTTTGAAAACACAATAACCGGAATATCTGGCTATAACACAAAGTCTGTTTCTGGCGTATATATTGATAGCTCATTTGAACAAAGGGGGAGTGGCACATATGTACCACACATAGATTACAGAAATGGCAGAGTAATATTTGAAAATAATGTTCCCAGCGGAGCAGTGGTTTCTGCAGATTTTACATACAAACTTGTTAATGTCACCTTTCCAGACTCAGAAAAAGCTAAAATTATATTTTCAAATTTTAAATATGGTCAAGATGCAGAGTCTATAAACTTGCCAAGCGGTAATTCTTCTCAGTTGCCAATAGTTGCAATAAATTTAACAAATAGAGACTCTGACCCTTGGCAACTAGGAGGGGGGCAGCTAGTTACACAAGATGTATCTTTTCATATCGTTGCCAATGACAGAAGAACTGTTAATAAAATAGTTGACCTTTTAACAATTGAATCTTATAAAAACACAATAAAGGGAGTGGACTTTAACTCTGCACCTACTCAATTTGATTTTTATGGAGACAAGGCAGCAACTTATCAAGATTATGTAGACTTACAAAATAACTCTTCTTTATCTTGGTACAAGCTATATGTTTCATCAGCTAAAATAATGGAATCTGTATCAGAATACTATGGAGTTTACACAGCCAGAGTTGATTGGGATTTGGAGTTTTACGCACCTTAAGTTAAACTAAAAAAACGTATATTATATTAGAGAGTTTTATTTAAATTTATTCAAAACTAGTACTTAGTACTAATGTCATTTTTCTTCAAAAAAGGATTGGACTTTGTAAATGGCTAATAATAGAATTACTTATGCGACAGCTCAGCTCGCAATTAAAGATAACGCCCTACCTTCAGGTAGTCATGTCATGGGCTTCTACTCAGGAGCCGTGGTCAACTCAGCTAGTGTGCTATCAACTGATGTTAATTTTAATGTAAGTGGAGTTAATGGAGCCGGAGATGTCTCTGGGCATTGGCCCCAAACAGGAGTTTTAATTGTCAAGGCCAGTGGAACAAATCTAAGAGAGTATATTAAATTCTCAGGAGTTGGGACTAACACAACCTATAGCGCAATATACGTTGAAGAAAGAGGAGCATTTGGAACCACTGCGGCACCGATAACTTCAGGCACACTGATAGAAGTTGCCGGGTGGGAAGTGCCCCTCGGTGTTCAGTCAGCTTCAATAAGCACTAACTTCAGCCTTGAAGACGTATTCACACTAGGTCAGCTTGACGCTTATGAGAATGTCGAAGGAATTCCTGAAATTGAAGTTACAATTGAAAGAGTTCTTGACGGAACTAAGCCCTTGTGGATGATGGTAACTGATGCAAACTACTCTGATCTAAAGGGGTCCACTGCTAGTTACAAGTCAGACTTAGCCGTTTCAATATACCCGGACACTCAGTCAAGCGCCAGTGGAACTCCTGATTCTACTGTCACTTGCTCAGGAATGGTTATTAACTCATACTCAATTTCAATGGGTACAGATGGAAACTTTACTGAGAGTGTAACACTTGAGGGAACAGATAAAACTTGGGGAACCACTGAAGGTGTTCCGACTTCCGTCTTCCAAACTTCAAGCTCCTATGATGCTGCTGTTGATGGAAGCGGTGTTCAGAGAGCTGAAAACTTCGACTTGGTCAACTCTCAAGTCGCCACTGGAGTAGTGCCGAACATTGACTGCATTCAAAGTCTAGATGTTTCAGTTGATATTGGTCGTGAGGACATCTTTAGACTTGGCCAAAAAACAGCTTTCTTCAAGTCCGTGTCTTTCCCGATTACAGTAGAGACTACCATTGAGCTTATAACTGCTGAAGGCGACAAGATTAACGCCCTTGGAAATTCTGATAACCTTAGTGATCAATCCATAGTTTTAAAAACTCAAAGTGGACTAACAATCAACCTTGGCAGTAAGAATAAGGTTTCAAGTGTTGAATTTGCTGGTTTCGATACTGGTGGAGGAAATGGAACTGTTACACTAACTCTACAGAACAGCAACTCTTTAAGCCTAACTCACTCAAGCTTTAACGCATTCATTCCCAATAGAGTGCAGAAGTAATAAAAAAATAATTTATTAGTGACAGGGAGGGGGCACTCCCCCTCCCTGTTTTACTAGAAGGAAAAATAAAGGCGGGAAAATTGGAAATTGAAAAAGAAATAAGAAAAATACTTTGGGGTAAGTCCATTGTAAGTGCAAAAGATTGCACTGGTCAATCAAAAACTTACGTTCTTAGATCTTTAACAATGTCTGAAATGAACTACTTAGATTTCATCTACGATCAATGTTTTAGTGAATCAATTGAGTCTGGCCTTCTGTCAAAAGAAGAGTTGGACTTTTTTTATAAAAACAATGAAATTTGGACAGATGAAGACGAGCAAGAGCTAAAAGATTTAAAAAAAGAAGTAGCAAAACAAAAGGGCCTTAAATCAAAGATAAAAGCGAATAAAACTAAACTTAAATTTTTGTCTAATAAAATAAAAAAATTAGAAGACAAATTGTCAAATATGATTTCATATAAACAAGATTTAGATAGTTGCAGTGCAGAAAAACATGCAGAAGAAATTTCAAATAGACACATGATACATCTTAGCGCTACCGACAAATTTGGCAATAGGCTTTGGGAAGAGGATGAAGACTTTCTAAATTGCACAGATGAAAAGCTTATATACAATTTAACTATTAATTATTACAAAAACAACTTTTTATCAGATAAGCAACTTAGAAAAATTGCAAGGTCTGGAGTTTGGAGATATAGATGGAGCGCTTCTAAAAATGGAGAAAGTCTATTTGGCAAACCAATATCAGAGTGGACATCTGTTCAAAACCACTTAGTTTACTGGTCTCAATATTACGATTACATTTATGAAAATCCCGATAGACCAGATGATGTAACAATAGAAGATGATGATTCTATAGATAGATGGATGGAAAACGAAAGTAAGAAAAATAGAAAAAGCAGAGTCAGCAAAAAATCAAATAAAAATAGTGAATTTGTAGAAGACTTTATTGTAGTAGAAGATGGTGATTCAGAAACAATAAAAGACATATATGATGAAAACACCATTTCTTCAAGACAGGTTATAAATAAAACAAGAGAAGAAGTACAAAAGAATGGCAAAGTTAACGATTGGCAGGTAAAGAAAAACTTTAGGAAGGGTTCAAATTGAACAAAGAAGATAGAAAAATTTTAGAGTTGCAAACCTATTGTGAACTTCAGATAAAAAGTTTGTTTAAGTCAAATCTTGATATCATAGAGTTCATGATGGGTGGCAAGAAGGCCGCAGGTTTTGGCACAATTAGATCATCAGTGCTAAGAAGTGGAAATGACGCAATTAGAAATATAAGAAATGCGTTTTCACAATACAGGAAGGAAAAATAACTTGGACAACAAGATAAAAATAAATGAAAAAGAAGTAGAGTATTCATTTAAAGAGCTTTCACAAAGAGACACTTTTGAGTTAGATAAATATTACAAACAGATATTTGGACAGTGTATAAAAGCTGGCCTTATGACAGAGAGGCAGGCTTCTAGGCTTTACAAAAAAAATGGAGCTTGGGGGCAAGAAGAAGAAGATAAGATAACTTCTCTCGCGATTAGTTTAAATGAAATGTCTGATAAAATTAAAGATTTTGACGACATAAACGATGAATCAACTAAAATTATGTCAGATATGATAGAAAAAAGATCAGAGCTTACAAGTCTAATTGCCGAAAAAATGGAATTATTTAGACAGACCGCAGAGGGTATGGCATCTCAAGAAAGAATGTATTTGTTTATAAGAATTGCAGCAGTTGATGCTGGTAAAAATTCTATATTTGAAACAGATGAAGACTTAGAAAAATTTAGCTCTAATAATCCTGTAGATTTTGAAAAAATTCTAACTTCTGCATATCTACATTCACAGGGTCTTGACCAAAATGAAGATATTACAGAAGAGTGGGAAGAAATGAAATTTATTAAAAGAGTTAATGAAAAAGAAGAAGAGCAAGAAGAGCAGGCTAAGAAAGACGATCAGATGGATAAAAATCAGAAGTCTACATCTACTGCGACTGTAAAAAAAACTAGATCAAAAAGGGTTACTAAGCGAACTTCTAAATAATTTAACATAGGGGGCAGCTTTGGCTAAGAACGATATTTTACTAAATATAGGCTTTAAAATAAATAAAGCCAACATAGATACAAAAGCTTTAACTGAGTCTATAACTAAGGCTTTGAAAAATGTATCTATTGATAAAATTAGTATTGATAAAAAAGTTCTAAATGATGTATTCAAAGGTTTTACCCCCAAGATAGATAAATTAACAATAAGTAGAACTGCGCTAAAGAAAGCCTTCGCCGATGCTCAACAGGGGGCGGGTGGGGGTTTTACTATCAATAGAATAAATTTAGCCAAGCGGTCTCTGTCAACAATAAAATCTGATGTCATAAAAGCTTTAAAAGAGACAGAGTACTCAGTAAAAGTAAATAAAGTATCAATTACTCAAAAGGCAATTAGCAGCGCTTTTGAGAATGCAACTGTTAAATTTACAAAAGCCCAAATAACAAAAAGTGCAATCAATGAAGCTATAAAAGATTTTCCTGTTAGAATACAAAAAGCAGAGTTTAGCGGTGCTGCCATCAGTGGGTTAGAATCTCAATTAAAGAAAATTCTTAAAAAGTTTTCCATTGGGGGTAAAAACACGTTTAAAGTTGGAGGCGGAGGTGGAGGTAGAGGTAGAGGTAGAGGTGGGTCTGGCAGAGGTGGCGGTGGAGGAGGCGGTACTCCGAATACACCACCCCCCACAGTTAGAACGCCGGGCTCCGCCCTTGTAAGGGGTAGAGAGCTGGCTATTGAAAAAGCATATCAGGCTGTTGTAGAAGAGGTTGCAAACTCAACGCTACCCAGAGCCGTTAAAGCGCAAATAAGATACAACAGAGCGATTAATCAGGGTGGCATATCTCTGAAAGAGCTTGGAGCCAGAGTTTCAACTATTACTCAAAGATTCAGTGAGTATGCAATAGCCATTAGAGTAGTTGGAAATCTTCAAAGGGCTCTTGGGGCAGCAATAAAAGGAACTTTAGATTTCGATGAAGCTATACAGGACTTGTCAAAGGTTGAAGGTGCGGCTAAAGATATTGGTAAAGCATTTGGCGCATTATCAACAACCGCTATTGCTACTGGAAAAAGCATAGAAGAAGTAAGCACGGCTATAAACGAATTCGTAAGACAGGGCAAGTCTCTAACAGAAGCGGCCACATTTGCAGAAACAGCACTAAAGCTTTCAAACATCTCAAACCTAAATGCCGCAGATTCAGCTAGACTTGCAACAGCGGCTCAGCAGGTATTTGGAGTTAGTTCTGAAAATCTAGCTCAGAAATTGGGAACAATAGCCGTATTCGCTGACCAGAGTGCTACAAGTGTTACAGAAATCGGTACAGCATTCCTAAGATCCGCTTCATCTGCAGAGGCTGCTGAAGTTGAATTTGAGCAATTTATTGGAATTTTGGCAGCCACTCTAGAACAAACAAGGCTTGGTGCAGCGCAAGTTGGAACCGCATTTAAAACACTATTTGCAAGAACTCAGAAATTTAGACCAGAAATCACAGAGCTTGCGAACTCTTTTGCCGCTGCTCAGGGCAACCAAGATCTATTGATAAAATCTAGTGATAATGTTCTAGCAATATTTACAAAACTAGCAAAAATATTCCCTTTGCTAAATGCTGGACAAAAGAACCAAATCGCTAATCAGGTGGCCGGTGTTAGACAGGCTAACGTTTTTATTGGAGCATTGCAAAACCTAGATAAAGCTCAGTTGCTTTACAATCAGTCCGTAGATGGTGCGACTGCTCTAAATGAAAAGAACCAAAAGCAACTAGAGACTCTTACAGTTA
>Ga0070749_10000216_pt1 | contig 36637 bp, 48 predicted proteins | sample VirMetDEL_Nov_18_FD_75180 | JGI IMG/M metagenome (GOLD analysis project Ga0070749, IMG submission 75180) | Aqueous microbial communities from the Delaware River and Bay under freshwater to marine salinity gradient to study organic matter... | ecosystem: Environmental > Aquatic > Marine >...
CAAAAAAGGATGGGTCAAGGCTTGCAAGGTGGGGGATGCCAGCAAAGGCGTCGTATTCAAAGACTATGAGGTGAAGCATGACCACTGACCGTGAGCTGCTAGAGATGGCGCTGGAGGCGTTGAATGATGCCTGTGGAGGTCGATGCAACGCTGAATACAACCCCTGTTATCAGCAGGAAGTAGCACAAACCCTGCGCGCTCGGCTTGCGCAGCCTGAGCAAGAGCCGGTGGCGTGGGTTGCTCCTGAGTTTTGGGAACACTTGCAGAGAGTGAATTGTGGAATAGCCTATCGACATCCCGGAGAAGAACGCATTCCCCTTTACAGACACCCACCAAAGCAAGAGCCAGTCATTGACAAGTCAGCCGCTAAACGTATCTGCACGCAGCTGGGATGGGAGCCTAAACGCGACATAGAAGCCGAGCTCAAGGAGCGCAACACGTGAACGCGCCCCAAAAGGGTGACCGCGGAGCTCTGTTTGGGGCCTTTGGCGGGGCTGCGCGTGCTGTGCGGCAGCTATGCGGTCGCTATGCGGTCGCAGGCAGTCGCAGGGAAGGGAAAAGCAAAGCCCCCGCCGCCTCTGGCGGGGGGCTTTTCCCCTGCAAAGGGGTGCGCGCGCTCGCTCTTAGTAGGGGTGTGGGGAGCACGCGCACTTTTTTTTGGGCAGAGTGTGGGCATGACTGAAACCGACACCATGAGCCTTCAGGTCGCGCCCGAAAACGGCGACCTGCAGTTGCGGTTGCTGGTTGGGGATGAGGTTTATGTCCTGGCTTGGGATCAGGCTGCAAGGCTCCACAGCGGCTTGGGCGAGGCTTTGGCTATGGCCCTATTGGCTGGGGCGCTGGAGCTCAATGGCGGGCCGTTTAGGGCCCATTGAGGGGCGGTCGTTGCGGTAGGATCACCAGCATGATGGAAGCGCAACAGTGCGAGGGAAGCACGATTCCGAAAGTCGGAGTCCAGAAGGAGAGGCCGCGCAGCCCCCTCAGCGGGGCGCCGCTGCCGATGGGCAGGCAGAAGGGACAGCCCAACAAAGTCACGCGCTCGATCCGCGAGGCCATCGAGCAGGCCACGCGTGAGGTGACCGACAGCCAGGGGCGCAAGGGGCTGGTCAACTGGCTGCTGGAGCGCGCCAACGGCGGCATCCAAGACCGGCAGATCTTCGCCGGCATGGTGCAGAAGGCGCTGCCCCTGCAGGTCAACGCCAGCGTCAACGGCGGCATCACCATCCACATGCCTTGGCTGCAACAGCGCGGGGTGAATGGCACACAAATGGCACAACTCGATGTCGCCCGTGCGCAAGTCATTGATGCACAAGACATTTCTGCCATTGAGCAACGGATTGATGATGCGGCACTCAGGCCTGAGGCCCTGGCCGGGCCGGCCGAGGCGACCCCCCACCCCCCCGTCGAGCCGGGACCGGGGGCCGGTCGGAAGCGGGGCCCCGCCCCCCCACGCTAGCATTCAAAAATTGGCTTTTTGAGTTTTTCGCACAACATGCTTAGACGCTTTCTTTGCCTTCTAGGCATCCACAAAAAAGCCCGACCTGAAGTTGTGTGCAACGCACCGCGCCCGCGTTTGCGGTGTGTGCGGTGTGGGCAGTTTGTGCGCTGATGGACATCAACGAGTACCGGCCGCGGGATGTGTTCTTGCCGTTGCACAACCGGCAGCGGCGGTGGGCGTGTGTGGTGGCGCACCGGCGCGCGGGCAAGACGGTGGCGATGTGTGCCGACCTGGTGGTGGGGGCGTTGGAGACGCAACACCCCAACCCCCAGTTCGCGTACCTGGCGCCCTTTCGGGAGCAGGCCAAGCGGGTGGCGTGGACGTATCTCAAGGAGTTGACGAAGCCGCTGCAGACGAAGCCACCCAATGAGAGCGAGTTGCGCATTGACATGCGCAATGGCTACGGTGGGGAGAGCCGGATTTATGTGGCGGGGGCGGACAACCCGGACGCGTTGCGGGGGATGTACTTCGACGGCGTCGTGATGGACGAAGTGGGGGATATGCGGCCGGACGCTTGGTACAAGGTCATTCGTCCCGCGCTCTCTGACCGTAAGGGCTGGTGCATTTGGGCAGGCACACCAAAAGGCAAGAACCTCTTTTGGAATTTGCGGGAGGAGGCGCGCTTAAACCCCAACAGCCATGTTCTGTTGGAGCTGCCGGCGTCAAAGACCAGGATTCTTGATGACGAGGAGCTGGCGGCGGCGAAGGCGCAGATGACGGAAGACTCGTACCTGGTCGAGTACGAGTGCAGCTTCGAGGCGGCAATTCCTGGGGCGTATTACGCCAAGGCCATTTCTCAGGCGTATGAAGAGGGGCGCGTTGGCGCGCACGCGATTGATCCTGAGTTTCCCGTGCACCTGGCCGCCGACTTGGGTTTTACCGACAGCTGCAGCTGGTGGGGTTGGCAGGAGACGCCTGACGGGTATCGGGTGGTGGACTTTATGGAGGAGGACAACCAACCGATTCAGTTTTACATCGACTGGATCAAGGCGCGGCCGTACAAGGTTGGAACGGTGTTCTTGCCGCATGACGCCAAAGCCAAGAGCCTGCAGACGGGCAAGTCGATCATTGAGCAGTTCCTGGCCAACGGGATTCGGCCGAGTTTGGTGCCTGAGTTGTCATTGCAGGACGGGATTGAGGCGGCGCGCTTGGTGTTGCAGAAATGCTACTTCGATGAGAGCGCGACGTATGACGGCCTGGATCACTTGCGGGCGTACATGCGCGAGTGGGATGACAAAACCCAGACATTCAGGAACCGGCCCAAGCATGACCAACACAGCCACAGTGCGGACGCGTTTCGCTACTTTGCTCTTGCTGCGCGCCCAGTGGTGTCGAAATCTCACCGCGGCAATACAATCGCCTCAACCGCCCCCAAGGCGCAAGGCGCCAGCTACCAGTTTTCGCTTGACGACATCTGGGACACCGGCCCGCAACCCACAGCGAGGATCGGATGATCGAGCAACAGGAAAAGATCACAAGTACCAGCGATTTTGCTGACACGCCCGCGGGCTTGCAGCAGCGTTGGGGCACTGAGATTGAGGCGTCCCAGAAGGAGCTGGAGAAGTTCCAGAAGCAAGGCGAGCGCATCACCAAGCGGTACTTGGATGAGCGTGACTCCTGGGGCAAGGACGACAGCAAGGTCAACCTTTTCTGGTCGACCATGAAGGTCATGTTGTCGATGTTGTACGCCCGCCCGCCCAAGGCTGACGTCAGTCGGGCGTTCTTGGACGTTGAAGACGACCAAGCACGGGTGGCGGGAATCATCCTGCAGCGCATCCTCAACCGTGGCTTTGAGGAAGACATCTCACAGTGGGATGACGCAGTCCGCCAAGGCATTGAGGACTGGCTGATTGTGGGCATGGGTCAGATCTGGCTGCGTTACGACGTCGAGATTGAGCAGGAGGAAGTGCCTGCCACGCTGGACGAGTTTGGCAACGAGATGGTGCCAGCCTACACGCAGGAGAGGATTGTCGAAGAGGACGCGCCGGTGGATTACATCCATTGGCAGGACTTCTTCTGGTCGCCAGCACGCACTTGGAATGAGGTCCGGTGGGTGGCGCGGCGCGTCTACATGACCAAAGACCAGCTGGAGGCGCGTTTTGGCAAGGAGATTGCCGACAGTGTGCCGATTCAGGTCGTCAAGGCTACCGACCAAAACAACCTGCCTCAGTACGACGTCTGGAACAAGGCGCAGGTTTTCGAGATCTGGTGCAAGGAGCAGAAGAAAGTCTACTGGTATGCCCAGGGCGCGCTGACGATTTTGGATGTCAAGGACGATCCGTTGGACTTGGAAGGGTTTTTCCCGTGCCCGCGGCCACTGATGGCCAACGTGACGAGCTCCAACCTGATGCCTCGGGCTGACTACATCTTCGCCCAGGACCAATTCAATGAGCTCGATGAGATCAACACCCGGATCACTTGGCTGACGCGTGCGGCCAAGGTGGTGGGTGTGTATGACCGTGGGGCTGACGGCATCCAGCGCATGTTCAACCAAGGCAGCGAGAACCAGCTGATCCCTGTGGACAACTGGGCGATGTTTGCTGAAGGCGGCGGCATCAAGGGCAAGGTGGACTGGGCACCGATTGACCAGGTGGTCAACGCGATCAACAACCTGCGGGTCTACCGCCAGGACAAAGTCCAGCAGATTTACGAGATTTTGGGCGTCAGCGACATCATGCGCGGCAGCTCCAGGGCTTCCGAGACGGCCACGGCGCAGCAGATCAAGGCGCAATTCGGCAGCACGCGTGTGCAGCTGATGCAGTTCTACATCGCGCAGTGGATCTCTGAGGCGTTGCGCATCAAGGCCGAGATCATCTGCAAGCACTGGCAGCCGCAGACCATGGTGGCGCGCTCCAACATTGACCGCACCCCTGATGCTCAGATGGCGCCAGCGGCATTGCAGCTGCTCAAGGACGAGCATGTGGCGCAATACCGCATCAATGTCGAGGCTGACTCGATGGCCGCACTTGATTGGGCGGCCGAGCGTGATGCTGCCGTGCAGTTCATGCAGGGCTTGGGAGCGTTCATTTCTCAGGTGGCCCCGATGGCGCAAAGCGTGCCTGGTGCTGCGCCCTATTTGCTGCGTCTGCTGCAGTGGAGCGTGAGCAAGTTCCGGGTGAGCACCGAGATCGAAGGCGTTTTGGATCAGGCTATCACGCAGCTGGCACAACAAGGCATACAGCCGCCCCAACCGTCCCCAATCCAGCAGGCTGAAGTGGCCGAGAAGCAGGCGGGAGCGAAGGAGCGCATGGCCAAGGCCGCCAACACGGAGATGGATGCGCGCATGAAGGCCATCCAGATGGCCACGATGCAGCCCAACCCGATGTTGCCGCCAGCTGCCGGCTCAATGCCTGGAATGCAGTGAGGTTGATATGTCGATGAATGCTGGCGAATTTGTGGGCCTGTTGTTCCTGGCGCGCGATCTTGCGCACAAGGCGCATCTAAAGGCCAAGGGCGAAGGCAGCTATGCCAAGCATGTGGCTTTGGGTGAGTTCTATTCGGAAATCATTTCGTTGGCCGACAAGTTCACTGAGCGCTACCAAGGCCGGTTTGCCGAGCTGCTTGAGGTGCCGTTGCTGGACAACGAGTACGAGGGCGACATCAAAGAGGTGTTGCGTCAACAGATGGAGTACATCGATGAGTGCCGTGATGAGATGGTTGCGCGCAAGTATTCAAGCCTGCACAACGTCATTGACGAGATTGTGGGTCAGTACGAAGAAACGCTTTACAAGCTCCAATTCCTGAAGTGAGGAAGTGATGCCAAGTCATTCAGCCAAGCAGGCCCGATTTATGGCCGCGGTTGCCCACGATCCAAAGTTTGCCGCCAAGGCTGGCGTGCCGCAGAAAGTTGGGCAGGAGTACAACCAGGCCGACAAAGGCACGCCGATGCTCAAGCAGGCAATGCAAGTGCAGGCCTTGCGTCAGCGTAACGCTGGAGCGGTGTGATGGACCAAACCTACCTTGAACCAACACCAGTGCGCAGGCCCTGGGCATCAAGTCTTGCTGATGCATTGCGTGCGGCGCGTGAATTTGGCAACAAGGTAGCAGTCCCAGAAAGCGCGCCGCTTGTTGGCGGGATCAAGTTGGGCGACATGATTTTAGGTCGCTCGCCTGAGGGTGCTGAACGTCTTGCCTACGGCGAGCGCATGACCTCAGGTCAGGGGCAAACACTTCAGATCAGGCCAGAAACGCTTGATTTGGCCATGTTGATGCCAGTGCCTAGTGGCGGCCCCACAAGCCTTGCAGCTCGAGCTGGTGACAAGGCCAGCGCGACGATTGGTGCGCTGCGCCGGAACATCAAGAATTTGAACCGCGCCAAAGTGGACGCGATTGTTCCTGAGGCTGAGGCAGACATCGCTCGGTCTTTCAAGGCTGACCCACGCCTCAAGGGCAGTGGCACCGTTCCGCGCAGCGAAGTAGAAACCGCGCTGGAAAACCGGGCCCGCTACCGTGAAGAGCCCCAAACACTGCCAAAGAGTCCAACAGAAATGACGGACAAGGACTGGCTGGAGTTTGGTGCCAAGCACGGTGTCGACATGAGTCAAACGCCGATGCAATCGCTAGGCATTTCTGACCTGACGACACGCAAAGAAATCATGGTGCCTGGTGGCCTTGAAGGCAAGTTCACCATTCCTGACCTGTTTCGCATCAAAGCCAACAATTTTGATCCCAACGCATTGCCTCAGGACGTTCACAACGCACTGATGCAAAAGTTTTTGCGCACCTATGAACGCAAGGGTCCACATGACCCGGTTGACACGTTCAATGACCTCAACTTTGCGCTGTTATCACCCAATGCTCCGCTGACGCCCAACGAGTTCTTGGCCCAGCGTTTCCGCGTGCGCAATCCTGAAGAGTTGGACCAGCTGGCCAAACGTGTTGGTGAGCCTGGCCTGGCTGCCGCGATGGATGCTGAATCCGGTGTTGGTGCTGCGTCTCGAGGTGGCTTGGGCGTCAAAGGCACTGCAGCCATTGAGCATCAGGCCAGGCTTGCGCAATTGTTGCGCGACAACCCAGAAATGTTCAGGCCCCAGGGTGATGAGACGTTGCGCGAAGTGGGTTGGCGAGTGATGAACCAGGTGCCCGGTTTGTCAGTCAAGACCGCGTCGCTTGGTGTCCCTTGGACAGATTTGGCCAAGGCAAACACCAGCGCTGTGGATCTGCACATGATTCGCAACAACTACCCGCGCCTGATGCAGGAGGACCCAGAGTTTGCGGCCCGCGTGCAAGGTCTGCTTGAAAGCAAGGGTCGCAAGAATCCGATGAGTGAAGAAGAGGCAGCAATCAGCGTCATCTCTTCACACCCTGAATGGAAGTACCGCATGAAGGGTGGCGAGCTCAATCCGAATGTGCCGCCAGAGCTGATGCCTGAGAAGTTGGCTTATGAGCCTGAGAAGTTTACGGTGGCTTCACCGTACTACCGGCGCGTTATGGATTACGTTGATGAGTCTCGCGGCGCCAATCCAGCCATCGAATTGTTCCCTGAACAGTGGCGTTTGTGGGACCGTTATCGCGGGCGAATTGAGCCCCATGAAATGGCGCACCCAGATTGGCGCAAGTTGCCTCGGCAATCTTTCAACGAGCTCCAAGATGCCCTGACTGCGCACAAAGAATTGGGCTACACCGGCACAGCTCCGATCAAAGAAGGTGGCGACTGGCGTCGGTTGTATTACGGATTTACGGGAAATGAGGCCCCAGACGTGGGCAAGGTGTTGGAGAGAGAAATCAAGAACGCCACCGTGAATGCATTGCGCAAGAAGTCGCAAAGAGATGAGGACAAGGACCAATGACCCGCCGCCGCTTCATTCAAAGCAAAGAACCCCCCTACGAAATGATCGAGGTCACTGACGATGACCGGCAGCCTTTGCGTGCTGATGCGGGCGTCCTGTGGGGGGATCGACATTACGACGGGGTGAGAGCTCCTGATGGCACTGACATCAGCACCCGGACCAAGCACCGCGAGTACATGCGTGCGACTGGGGTGACGACGACCGACGATTTCAAAGACACCTGGGCCAAAGCAAAACAGGAGCGTGAGCGACTGTACACACAAGGTGGCACGTTCAGGCGCCAGGACATTGAGCGTGCCATTCACCACCTCCAAGAAAGAAGTCGATGAGCCAACCCACCACAGACAGCCTGCGCGATGCCATCGCGTCAGCCATTGATACGTCAGAACCGGAAACTGCAGCGCCCGCGGCTGCCTCGATTGAACCTGTCACGGCTGCAGAATCGCAGCTTGAGCTGCAAACCGATGTCAATGACGCGCCTGCGGCCGCTGAAAGTGCCGACCTGAATGCATTGGCTGAAGGCCGCCCGCGTGATGAGCAGGGCAAGTTCAGGAAAGCTGAGAAGCCAGAAGCTGCGCAATCAACCGAAATCACGCCTGGTCCGAAATCGGGCCCCAAAACCCAGCCGGAGCGCGCGCCGGCGTCATGGCGCCCCGAAATCAGGGAGCATTGGGCCAAGTTGCCGCCTGATGTGCGCGCTGAGGTGGCGCGCCGCGAGCATGAGGTGCAGCGCACCCTGCAAGAGACGGCCGAAGCACGCAAGGTGGCTGAGGCTTACAGCCGGGCTTTTGCCCCGTATGAGGCCTACATCCGCGCCGAAAACGCCACGCCGCTGCAGGCTATAGACAACCTGATGTCCACCGCAGTCAAACTGCGCACGGGCACCGGCCCGGAGCTCGCGCACCTGGTCGCCGGCATGGTCAAGCAATTTGGCGTCGGTCGGTTTGGCCAAAACTTCATTGAAATGCTGGATGGCGCCTTGGCTGGGCAAGTGCCCCAGGTGGATCACCAGCAAATGCAACTGCAGCAAGCAGTTCAGCAGCAGCTCGCGCCCGTGCAGCAGTTCATGTCTCAGTTTCAGCAGATGCAGGCGGCACAACAGCACCAGTTGGCCAATCAAGCTGCTGGCGAGGTTGAGTCGTTTTTGGGAAAAGCCGAATTCGGGCATGACGTGCGCGATGAAATGGCTGATTTGATGGAAGTTGCCGCCAGGCGTGGCCGTGAGCTCACGTTGCAGGACGCATACCGACAGGCCTGCATGGCCAATCCGCGGGTGCGCTCAGTTTTGCAGCAACGTGCCAAAGCGCAGTCAGCCCAGAATGGAAATGCTGCAGTGCAGCGCGCCAGGTCGGCAGCCGTGAGTGTTTCGGGCGCCCCGGCGCTTGCAGCGCCTAACGGTGGGGCCCCTGACAGCGTGCGCTCTGCTATTGAGCAGGCAATTGCGCTGTCTGCGCGGTGATGTTCTAATCACACCATGGTGAGAGGTGCGAACTTCTCACCGCGTGTGCCCAAAGCACCGACAGCCACCGAAAGCTCATAGGAGAGGCGTCGTCCTCCCACCTACGACAACACCGGACTGATCAAGGTCTGCGTAGGCCACACAAATCTGGCGCGGGGGTCACCCCGTAATTCCATTTTTTTGTGGAGCTTTCACCATGTCATTCCCAAACATTTCAGATATTGTCGCAACGACCATCCAATCGCGTTCTCGTCAGATCGCGGACAACGTCACCAAGAACAACGCCCTGCTTGCCAAGCTGAACCAGCGCGGCAACGTCAAGACGATTTCTGGTGGTAACACCATCCTGCAAGAACTGTCGTTCGCTGAAAACGCCAACGCCGGCTTCTATTCAGGTTATGACCTGTTGCCTGTTGCCGCTCAGGACGTCATCAGCGCTGCTGAGTACAACATCAAACAGCTGGCCTGCCCTGTGGTCATTTCCGGCCTGGAGATGCTGCAAAACGCTGGCAAGGAGCAGATGATCGACTTGCTGGAAGGCCGCCTCAACGTGGCCGAAAGCACGATGATGAACAAGCTGGCTCAGTCAATCTATTCCGACGGCACCGGCTCAGGCGGCAAGGAAGTTACTGGCTTGAACGCCGCTGTGCCTTCTGACCCCACGACTGGCACCTACGGTGGCATCGACCGTGCGACTTGGACCTTCTGGCGTTCCAAGCTGTACGACTTCAGCGTGCAAAGCGTCACGCCAGGAGCAAACACGATTCAAGCCGCAATGAATACCCTTTGGGGTAACACCGTGCGCGGCGCTGACCGGCCCGATCTGATCGTGCTGGATACCGTGTATTGGTCGTACTACATGGCCAGCCTGCAGGCCATCCAGCGCTTCACCGATCCCAACTCGGCCAACCTGGGCTTCCCGACCGTGAAGTTCATGGATGCCGACGTGGTGCTCGATGGTGGTATTGGTGGTTATTGCCCGTCGTCGACTGGCTTCTTCCTCAACACCAAGTACCTCTTCTGGCGTCCGCACGCCCAGCGCAACATGGTTCCGCTGTCGCCCAACCGTCGCTATGCGATCAACCAGGACGCTGAAGTTCAGATCCTGGCTTGGGCCGGCAACTTGACCAGCTCTGGCGCGCAATTCCAAGGCCGTATCCAGAACTGATTTTGGTGGGCCTGTGGTGGGTCACCCTTCCCCTTGGGCGGGGCGACTCACCCAAGGGGCTTTTTGACTTTCACAGGAGAACTTCACCATGTCCGCTACCTACGAAACCGACGGCGCCATCTGCGACGCCACGGCAAGTCAAGACACGGGCGCGCTTTGCACTGGTATCGGTGTGGGCGCGAACTGGTCTGGTCAACCTGCACAGCAAACCGCCACGGCGTCCGCGTTTACCGCGGCGCGCATTGGCGATGCCTCCGCAGGGACCGTCTATGCGTTGGGATCTACCTATGGCTCTTCCAAGGGCACTCGGTACGTCACCGCAACCGGCGCAGTGGCTAACGGCGCAGCCGTGACCACGGGCTGGGTCAATCGCTCCGGCCGAGCAATGGTCGCTGGCGATTACTGTTGGGCCGTCGCGGCCTAATTCATCCACCACAAGAGAGAAAAAATGTATCAACCCACCACCCCCACTGACTTTTCTGAATTGGGCGACATGCCCCAGCCTGATGAGTCGCGCTACGCGCATGACAACAAGCTGTATGTCGAATTCCTGCGCAAGCCGCGCTTACATGCAGCCAAGAGCCGCGAAGCCGGGCGGGCTGTGTATGAGGAAACAGACTACGTCAAGATTTATGTGCCTGGCGACAAGTCGAGCGTCGTTGAGCGTCCTGTGACTGAGCAGGACATTCAGCGCTTCCAGGCTCGCTACGACAAGTGGAAGTCTGGCCAGGCTGAGGCTGTTGTCGGCACGCCTTTGTCGTCTTTGCCCAGCATGACCCCCGCAAAGATTGAGGAATACAAGTATTTCAAGGTCCTGACGGTGGAGCAGCTTGCGGAAGCCAACGACAACCTGGGTCAGAAGTTCATGGGCTTCCATGCCGACAAGCAACGCGCCAAGGCCTTCTTGGAAGTGGCTGCAGGCAATGCTCCCATCGAGCGCATGAACCAAGAGCTTGCACAGCGTGACGCTGAGATCGAGACGCTCAAGCAACAGATGGCCGCATTGATGTCCAAGATGGGCAGCAAGCGCAGAACGACCGAAGAGGTCGAGGCTTAAAGGGGAAACGGGATGCCCAGCTATCAAATCATCGACGAGTCGTCACTGTCTGCCATTGTGCAGAACGTGGCGGCGATGGTGGGCTATCCCGTCCCGGCTGATCCGGCAGGCAGCGATGACCCTGCAGTGCTGCAGATGGTTCAGTCGGTCAACATGGCCGGCGCTGACCTGCTGTCGATGTATGACTGGCAAGAGCTGACCAAGAACTACCAGATCAACATCACTGCCGACAGCGCTGGACAGACTGAAAAGTCGTTCACGCTGCCGACGGACTTTTACGATTGGGTGGATCAGACCCAGTGGAACCAGACCAATCGGTTCCCTGCCCTGGGGCCCGTGTCGCCACAAATGTGGCAACAGCTTTTGATCCGGCCGACGTTGCCCACGCTGTCGTTTTACTGGCAGGTGCGCGACAACAAGCTGTACATCCTCGCGCCGCCAAGCACGACGCAGATTTTCAACTTCTTTTATCAGTCCAACGCTTGGGTGCGCGATCAGGACAACCCTGACCTATACAAAAACCGCGCCAACAAGAATGGCGACATCATTCTGCTTGACCCGGTAGTGATGACGCAATTTACCCGCGTCAAGTGGCTCGAGATGAAGGGCTTGGACAGTAGCGCAGCCATGCGTGACTTCCAAAATGCTTTGGACAACCGCAAGGAGCGCGAAAAGGGTGCGCCGGTGCTGTCAATGGCGCGGGATTTCCGTTTCCCGTACATCCAGCCGTTGGTCAACACGCCTGATACAGGCTATGGAATCTGACCATGCCGCTGGCACCACTTGCTCCGTTTAAGACTCCACGGAGAGTCGCCGCTGCCAGGACTGCTCAAGTCTTCAACATCCCTGCACCCGTCGGCGGTCTGAACTACCGCGATCCCATCAGTGCAATGGATCCGCGGGATGCGTTGATCCTCAACAACTTCATTCCGCGTCAGCAGGGCGTGGAGCTGCGCAAGGGCTGGATGGTCAACACCGACACCATCAGCTTGCCCATAGAGTCCGTCTTCGCTTTCAAGTCTCAGGACGGGGCACACGACAAAGTGTTTGGCGCGGCCGATGAGAACATCTATGACGTCACGACAGACCCGGCAACCGTTGTTGTGTCGGGCACGGGCAGTGATGAGGACGAGTGGAATACGACGATGTTCGCCACTACGGGCGACACGTTCTTGCTGGCTGTTTCGCCTGGCGCTGGGTATTGGACCTACGACAGCACAAACGGCTGGGTCCAGCGCACCGTCACAGGGCTGCCTTCAAATCCTCGCACGGTCATGGTTTGGAAACAGCGTGTCTGGTTTACGTGCGAAAACGACACCAACGTCTACTACCTTGACGCGGTGAATGCCATCACCGGCACCGCGGTGAGCTTTCCCATGGGTGCCGTGCTGCGCAACGGTGGCAGCATTTCTGCGTTGATCAACTGGACGATGGATGCTGGATTCAGCATTGACGACTACTTGATTGCAGTGGGCACCGAAGGCGACATTGGTGTCTGGCAAGGCACCGACCCGACGTCCACCAGCACGTTTGGAATCAAGGGTGTTTGGTATGTAGGGCCTGTGCCGAGGCATGGCACCTATTACACCAATTTTGGTGGTGATGTGATGATCGTCAGCTCGGCTGGCTTGGTCCCGATGTCCAAGCTGGTGTCGGGGCAATTCACCGATGTGCAGGTTGGCCCAGCGTCCAAGATTCAGCCGGCGCTGTTGAAAGCGGTCACGGAGCTGTTGGACGAGAAGTATTGGTCAGTCTTCCCGGTGCCGTCATCGGAGATCTTGGTCATCAAACCACCGGCCAAAGCCGGGGTGTACACCCAGTTCGCCATGAATGTGGTGACTGGGTCATGGTGTACGTTCACGGGCATCCCCATGCGCTGCACGACCATGTTGGGCGGCCAGGTCTATTTCGGCACCTTCGATGGCCGTACCGGCAAAGCGTTCTATGGCGACACTGACGAGGTCACCGTTGATGGCACAGCTGGTGACACGATTCAGGGCGACATCCAAACCGCATTCCAGTCCTTTGATACGCCTGCCAACCTCAAGAAATTGAGCATGGCGCGACCGATCTTCATCGCGCCGAGCGCGCCGAGCGTCAAGGTTCGCATCAACACCCAATACTCGTTCTCCAACGTGGCGGGCTCGCCGTCGTACACAGCGACGCCGGACGCACGGTGGGATGAGTCGGTGTGGAACGTGGCGCGCTGGGTGGGTGATGCCAACACCTACCAGGCCTGGGTGGGCACTACCGGCCTTGGGTACTACGCAGCGCTGCGCATGAAGGTTCGCGGGTTGCCGAGCACGGTGTTTACCAGCTCGCACATTATGACTGAGCTGGGCGGGGTGATGTGATGGACGCCCCAGCCAATTACGCAAGCAGCCTCATTGAGGCGCTGCGCTCAGCAAACCCAGATGACCTGTCTGGGAACACTGGGTTTACAAAGTACGCCAACCCGAAGGCAAAAACGTCTGCCGCCAAGCCCTCATTGGCACCGAGAGTGCTTGGGCCGCAGTTGCTTACTGTGACCAATCAGACTTACGCGCCGCGCGTCATGGGTCCGGTTTACAACGAGGGCACGGGTGACTTGTTGGGTGATGAAATGAGTGTCAGCGTCCCGAAGACGATTGACAACATAGACCCCAATCAATACCTGTTTGGCGAAAACCTGAGTACGCCGGTAGTTGATGACCTGGGCAGCTCAGACGGCTTTTTGGGCGATGGCGTCAATACTGACGGGTCTGTTGACCCAATTGATGATCAAACGCCGGGGCCCGATGATTCATTAGATCCCAATGTGGATGACTGGATTGACCCCGACAACACGGACGATCCGGTAATTGATGACAACTCAGACAATTCTGATAATAGTGAGGGCAACGATTCAGTTTTTGATCCCGGCGATGATGTCATTCCTGACTTGCCGGAATTGCCCGACGTTCCAGAAGATCCGGCCCCGCCCGTAGATCCTGAGCCGCCTGTTGACCCTGACGATGAGCCGCCGGTTGAGCCGGATCAGCCACCACTGGAGCCCATTGACACTTGGGATTGGACGGACTTGGTTGATGACGGAACCGTACCCGTCACGCCTGAGCCGCCGCCCGAGCCAGACACGCCTCCTGCGGTGGAGCCTCCCGCGCCGCCGATTGAGCCCTCGGATCCTCCGGTTGAGCCTCCGGTAGAACCGCCACCGGAGCCACCGGTGGAACCATCAGTTGAGCCGCCGGAGCCACCAGTAGAGCCGTCAATTGATCCGGAGGTTGATCCGTCTGTTGAGCCCAATGTTGACGATTGGATTGACCCGACGATGTGGGTTGATTCGCAGCCGTCAGTAGGTGGGGACGACCAAAAGGACTCAACGCAAACCAAGGACTCTGACTTTGCCGATGGCACGTTCAACGGCGTCAATCCTGTTAACCGATACGGCACTGACGGATATTCAGACCCCACCATTTCACCGTTCGATTTCCAGTCAGATGAGAAATCATCACCGGATGACGGGCTTGTGGATGCGGTGGCTGTTGCGGGGTCGTTGGGTATCGATCCGGGACAAGCGGAGCAACTTGGGATTACAGAGGACACCAAAGTGCAAACGGCGCCCGTAGATGCGCCAATTTATGACCCGATAATTGACTTGTTGGTTGTCCCACCCGAGGTGCTTGAGATGCCAAGCGAGTCTTTCGGATTGGATGACTTGTTAGGGCTTGAGGGGTTGGTGTGAAGTTGGTCACTGACAAAGCAGGAGAGCCGCCTGTCATCTGGAAATGGATGAACAGCCGCACGCGCCTGCCCTGGAGCAGTGACCTTCGCTGCATCGCGGCCATGCGTGATGACGGCACCATTGCATCGGCGGTTGGATACAACGCATGGACAACGTGCGCATGTTGGATGCATGTCGCGTTTGATGGTGAGCATGGATTGACTAGAGATCTTTGGCGTGAGGCTTTCAAGTACCCGTTTGTTGAGTGCGGAATGGAAGCTGTCTACGGCCTCACGCCAAAGAATTTAGACGATGCATTGAAGATGAACCGCAAGCTGGGCTTCCGCGAGATTGCGCAGACCGTTGATTGCGTCATGTTTGAAATGAGACACGATGAGTGTCGGTGGCTCAAAGGAGTGAAAGATGGGCGGCAAGGGATCAGCACCGGCAGCACCTGATTATTTGGGTGCGGCAACTGCGCAAGCACAGGCGTCAGAAAAGGCGACGACTGCGCAGAATTTTGCCAATCGTCCGACGATCAATACCCCGTTTGGCAGTCAAACGTGGTCAACAGGGCAGACCACTGATCCCGCAACGGGTCAGAACGTCACGACCTGGCAGCAAGACACCTCGCTTGCGCCAGGCTTGCAGTCTGCGCTTGACGCGCAGATTGGATTGCAGAATGACCGCAGCCAGTTGGCCAGCGGGTTCATGGATCGCGTGGCTGATGAATACAAACAGCCCTTTGACTATTCGTCGTTGCCTGAGCTCACTTCTGCCAACGCGCCGGCAAGTCTTGGCACCTCTGTTGCCGACTACACGCCAGGATTGAGCACTGACGTCAATTCGCGTTCCAACGAAATTCAAGGCGCATTCAATTTTGCTGGTCCGCAGATGTCTGTGGACGCGATGAACAAGGGGTTGTCCACGGGCGTTAACAACTACCCGCTATACACCTCTTTCGATTCGGTGCTTGGCGACGTTAACGGCAAGGTTGACAAGGAACAGTTGCAGCGGCAACTCAACACCGGCGACAACCCGTCATTGCCTCAATATGACACCAACTACCGCAACACGATTGCGGACCAGTTGATGGCGCGCATGGATCCGATCCATCAGCGTCAGCAGTCGAGCTTGGAAACGCAGTTGGCCAACCAGGGCTTCCGCGTTGGGTCAGAAGGCTACAAGCGCGCTTTGGATGAGCTCAACCAGCGTCAGTCGGCAGAGCGCTTCAATGCTTTGAACACTGCGGGAGATGAGGCACAGCGCCTGTACAACATGCAGATGGGCTCGCGTCAGCAAGCATTTAATGAAGATGTGACGGGCGGCAACTTTGCCAACCAGGCAGCTAATCAGGCATTCAATCAGAGCCTGCAAGCGGGGCAGTTTGGCAACCAAGCCGGATCCCAGCGATACAACCAGCTGATGGGCGCACAGCAGGCTACTAATGCCGCGCTGGGTCAGTTCTTTAATCAGAACATGGCCAATGCCAACCTGAACAACCAGGCCACCGCGCAGGCTTACAACCAAGCCTTGGGCGCTGCCAACTTTGGCAATCAGGCTCAACAGCAGGCTTACTCACAAGCCATGGGGCAAGCTGCGCTGCAAAACCAAGCCGCGCAACAAGCCTTCAATCAGGACTTGGCCACGCGTCAGTTTGGCAATCAAGCCTTGGGCCAAGCGTCGGCTTTGGACATTGCACGTTTGAATGCTCAAAACGCTGCCAAGGGTCAGCAGTATGGCTTGAACCAGCAATACGCCAACGCTCAAAACCAGCTGCGCCAGCAGGCGATTGCCGAGCAAATGCAGCGCCGAGGCATGTCTTTGAACGAGATGAACGCGTTGCTATCTGGCCAACAGGTCGGCATGCCGCAAATGCCGTCGTTCAACACGGCAGGCCGCGCGGAAACGCCGCAGATTTTGCAGGCGACCCAGATGGGGTACGACGCTGCCTTGGGCAACTACAACGCTCAACAGGCGGCCGGCGCCAACACCATGGGTGGCTTGTTTTCGCTGGGCTCTGCCGCTCTTGGCAACCCTTACGGACTCTTTGGTTTGGGGAGATGATCAATGAATGACGATCTGATGTTTCAGTACCTGTTGCAAATGGGTGCCATGCAACCCGAGCAGCAGGACCTCAAGCGCAAGCAATCCATGATTGACGCCCTGCGCGGTAATTCTATGAACGCGCCGCAAGGGCAGATGGTGGGGAAACACTATGTGCCGCCTTCATTGACCCAGTACGCGGCCCAGTTGGGTCAAGGCTACATGGCTGGACAAGGCCAGAACGCGCAAGACGCCGCATTCAAGCAAATGAACACCAAGCAGGGTGATTCGTTGCGCGAGTTGCAAAAGGAAATGTTGCGCCGCAAATATGGCCAGGGGCAAGGTGTTGACCCCACCGGTCCGATGTATGACCCATACCAAACCTGGGGAACCAGCACCGAATACTGACGGGGGAACCATGTACCCAGACCAACTCACCTTTGCTGAAGACGTCGAGCAACGTAAACAACGCATGCTTCCGTTGGCATTGTCTTCTGGCAACACGTTGACCAACACTGTCCAGCCTGGTCGAGCTTTGCCAATGACTATGCGCGCTCGCTTGCAAAAGGTGTCGCAAGACCTTGATGCCCTGGACGCCAAAGAGCCGGATCTTTCTGAATGGCAAGCTTTTGCGCGCCAGCGAGGTGAAGAAGGCCAAGGTTCAATGCTCAATGCGTTGGCTGCTCAATACGCCGGAGAAAACTTCCAGCCTTTGCAAGCACAGTTGCTCAAGCGCGCTGCCGCCTCGCAAGAGCCCATGAAGCTGAGCAATGCATTGATGACCAGTGATGGGCAGATCATCAAAGACCCGTATGCAGCACGTGACATTCGTAGAGCCACTCTTGAGCGGCAAATGGGCGGCTTGCTTGCTGGCATCGAACGCGAGGATGCACGGCAAGAGCGTATGGCTGAGAACGTACGGCAATTCAATGAAAGTCAGCAGACCAAACGAGATTTGGCTCAAGACAGAAACGACTTGCGCCGCGAGATTGCCGACAACAAGCCTGTGGATAACACCAAGAACTACCGGCTTGAGGACAACATGCGCAACCAATTTGAGCATTTGACAAAGCCGTACCGTGAGGAGATTGATGCGACCGGCAAGGTCACGCAAATGGTCAATGCTGTTCCTGTCAATCAGAAACTCGATACGCAACAGCAGGCCGCGATCATCATCCTGCTCAACAAATTCTTGGATCCTGCCAGCGTCGTGCGCGAGGGTGAGTTTGACCGAGTTGTCAAACAACAAGGATTGCTCGGTCGTGCCCAAGTGTTGCAACAGCAGATCGCCAAAGGTGGCTTTTTGACACCGGACACTGTTTCTCAAATCAACAACCTTGCCAAGTTTTATTCTGATGCGGCCAACAGCAAGATGCGCCAAGTGGCCGGTCAATATGCAGATGTTGCTCGCAGGCGGGGCCTCGATGCCGGCAGCGTGATTACCAATCCCACTTATCTGGGTGACACGGGTGGCAATGTGGTTGACTTCAGCAAGCTGCCAAAGTGAGGTGCCAAGATGGATGTTCGACTCCCTGACGGCACCGTAGTCACCAATGTGCCTGAAGGCACGACTCAGTCAGAGCTGATGCGTCGGCTGGGCAAGAGTGCGCCGCCGTCTCAAGAATGGATGGCCAAGACCATGGCCAACATGACGTTGGCTGACAAGCCTTGGTATGAGCGTGCAGCCATACAAATGGGCGCGGGCGTGGATGATTTGGTCACTGGCGTCAAGCAGTTGTTTGCCGGCAAGGATGAACAACGTGAACTTGAGAAAGAGGTCGGCCAAAAGCGTGTGTTGAAAAAAGCCTTGGCGCAGGCAAGCAACACCGCAACGCTGCCGGATTGGATGCCGACAGGTGGTTCAGCGTTGCAAGTTGCCGGTGAGGTATTGCCCACGATGGTGGTGCCTGCAGGTGCTTATGCGCAAGGGGCGCGCATGCTGCCCCGTGCGGTTGGATTGATGCGTGGAGCCGCGGCGCCGGCCCGAGTGGGCACAGGCGCATTGATTGCGGATGCAGCGATTGGGGGCGGCGTGTCTGGTGCGTTGACGCCCACCGATGAAAACGAAAGCCGCCTGATGAACACGGTGACGGGTGCTGCAACTGGTGGTATTGCCCCAGCTGTGATGTCGGCGGCCCGTGGTGGCTATCGCATGATGACCCAAGGTGGTGGTCAAGCCAGAGCAGGTCAGCAAATTGCTGATGCCTTGACTGAAGGAGCGCCAGACCAGGCCACGGTTTTGCAACAGACCATCAAAAACTTAAACAGTGCAAAGCAGGGGCCAATTCCGTTGTCCACCGCGGCTCAGTTGCGTGACCCCCAGCTTGCTAGGCTTGAAGCCGGCAGCAGAGCACGCAACGGTGCCAACTGGTACGACTTTGACCAGAACCAGGCGCGAGCTGTGGCTAGCGAATTTAACAAGGCAACTTCTGAAGCCGAACAACTGGCCGCTCGGCGCGGTACGCGCAAGGCCAACTGGGATACCAGCTGGGCAGGCGCTCAATCGGCCGCAGACACGGCCAAGTTTGCGCAGGATTTGCCGCAGTTTCGCAAGAACTTGGATGTGGCCATGGTTTCGCCCGAGGCAAGCAACCCAGCCACCAAGGCAATGCTGCAGGCCATCGCGGACGACATCGATCGTGTGACGGCTGCCGGTGTCCCGTATACCCCAGCCCATTTGCAGCAGATCCGCGCCAACCTGAGCGCCAAGTGGCACCCCGCCAACGACAACGCCTTCACAAAGGCAGACCGCAGTTCACCTGCCAGATTGTCGGTCATGCAAGAGGTCGACGACATCTTAAACGCCACAACGGGCGGGAAATGGCAGGGCGTCGTTGATAAGTACGCGGCCAACAGCCGGTTGGTGGATGCTGCCAAAGCAGCCGGTCGCGCTCGCGAGCCGTTCTATGACGAGACAGGCCGCGTGCGCAAGGTTTCCGCAGACGCTGCGGGAGACGTGCCAAAGATCACAGAATCGGCCTTGGGCACTGCAATGGATCGCGGCAAGGGGCAATTCTCTTCTGACGCAGAAGCACGCCTTAATACGATCCTGGAAGCTCTGCGGGCCCAAAACATCGTTCAGGGCGTCAAGCGCTCGGCGACTGCTGGTGGTGGCAGCAACACGGCGTCTGACCAGTTTGCGGCGCAAACCGCTGGCAAGGTGGGTGATGTCATTGCTGGTATGGCCGGAGGCCCTGCAGGTGCGATGACAAAAGGAGCCATTGACAAGGCTTTGGACTTTGCCAACACGCACCGCGACCGCGCCTTGGCAGAAGCACTGCAAAACCCCCAGCGCTTAGCCCAAATTCTTGAACAGAGATTGCGGTCCGGTCAGCCGTTGTCGGCTACCGAGTCCGGCGTATTGCAGATTTTGCGCGGTGTTCCTGCCGCGGCGACGTTGAACTGAAAGGAATCAAGATGCCACGCAACGCTTCTGGCACCTACACCCTGCCGTCCGGCAATCCTGTCGAGGCAGGCACCCTGATCGAGGCCAGCTGGGCCAACTCCACGATGGAGGATCTTGGCAACGAGATCACCAATTCGTTGAGCCGCACTGGTGAAGGCGGCATGCTGGCCCCGTTCCGGCTTGCTGATGGCACGTTGGGCGCGCCAGGCATTGCCTGGTTGAATGAGCCCTCGACGGGCTTCTATCGCTATGGCACGGGCGAGATGTGGGGCGTGGTGCAGGGCACCCAAGTTTTGCAATACACCGCCAACGGCATCTTGGTGCCGACGGGCCGCACGTTCACCGCTCAAGGCAACGCCACCGTTGGCGGAACGCTGGGTGTGACGGGTGCTGCCACGCTGAGCTCTACGCTTGCCGTCACTGGTGCGATTACCGCAACAGGTGGTGTTACTGGCAACGTCACAGGCAACGTCACAGGCAACCTCACCGGCAACGTGACGGGTAGTGTCAGCGGCAACGCAGGCACCGTTACTAATGGCGTCTACACGGTGGGCAATCAAACGATTGGCGGCACCAAGACGTTCTCAAGCACCATCAGCGGCAGTATTGACGGCAATGCTGCCACCGTGACCAACGGTGTGTACACAACCGGCACATACAGTGACCCCGCCTGGCTGACTACCTTGGCCGCGTCCAAAGTGACGGGTCAGGTCGCTGTTGCAAACGGCGGCACGGGTGCAAACACCGCCGCGAATGCTCGCGTCAATCTGCTGCCGTCCTACACAGGGAACGCGCTGAACTTCTTGCGGATAAACGCAGGGGGAACCGATGTTGAATGGGCGACAGAGCCTAGCGTGGGCACGGTCACTTCAGTCAACGCATCAGGCGGGACAACCGGCCTGTCGTTCACTGGTGGCCCGATCACCAGCAGCGGCACGCTGACGCTGGATGGCACGCTTGCAGTTGCCAATGGCGGCACCGGGGCTGCGACGGCATCGGCGGCGCGTACCAACCTTGGCTTGGTGATTGGCACTGATGTGCCGTCGCCCACGGGCACTGGCGCGTCGGGCAGCTGGGGCATCAACATCACCGGCAATGCGGCCACAGCGACTTCTGCAACGTCTGCCGGTTCCGCAACCACCGCGACGACTGCGACCAACGTGAGCGGCGGCACGGCCAGCGTAACTACGCTGACGGCATCCAGCACCGTGACGTTTAGTGGCGGCACTGCAAACGGCGTTCTCTATCTCAACGGCAGCAAGGTTGCGACGAGTGGGTCTGTATTGACGTTTGACGGTGCGCAGCTTGGCGTGAATGGCATCACCGTAGGCCGTGGCGCAGGTGCTGTGGCTACCAACACTGCGGTTGGCGCGAGTGCGCTGGCGGCGAATACGACTGGTTCGCAAGGTGCTTATTTTGGGTGGCGCTCGGGTTTTAGCAACACGACTGGTGACAACAACGCTGCATTTGGCGATATAAGCCTTTATTCAAATACCACAGGCGCTGCCAATACAGCACTTGGTCGCCAAGCCCTCTACTCCAACACCACCGCCTCTAACAACACTGCTGTAGGTTATCAGGCAATGCGTGATAACACCACTGGGGCGGTAAATGTGGCAGTTGGAGAGGCAACTCTTAGAGGAAATACCACAGGTAGTGGTAACACTGCGGTTGGTGAGGGTGCGGCGTATCAAAACACTAGCGGTTCATACAACACGGCTTTGGGGATGCTTTCACTTGCCTACAACACCACCGCCTCTAACAACACTGCTGTTGGTTATCAGGCTGGGTACAACAATACTACTGGTGCAAATAATGCGTATTTTGGCAAAGGCGCTGGATACACAAATACCAATGGTTCAAACAATGTCGGCATAGGCCCAGATTCTACAAACGGTAGTGGAGATAACAACACTGGCGTTGGTGCATCTTCCTTAAATGCAAACACTACTGGCGCTAGAAACTCTGCTTTGGGTCAAGGCTCATTGCAATCCAACACCACAGGTAACTACAACACCGCTGTTGGTATGCAATCATTGCTTTCCAACACCACAGCCTCTAACAACACTGCTGTTGGGTATCAGGCTGGGTATACCAACATAACTGGCACGCAAAACGTATATCTTGGTGCTGCGGCAGGAACGTATGCTACTGGCTCTTATGGAGTAATGATTGGCCAAGCAGCCGGTCAAAGTTCAACTTCTGCCAATAGCGTTGTATTTATTGGCCAAGGCGCTGGCAACAAAGCAACCACTGGTGCGTACAACATTTACATTGGCGAATCTGCTGGATTCGGCGCTACATCGGCAACCAATAACACAGGTGCTTACAACGTCGCTGTTGGCGGGATATCCCAATACCAAACGACTACCGGGTCTTACAACGCATCTGTTGGACAAGAAAGTCTGAGGGCATTGACCAGCGGTTCATACAACACAGCGCATGGCGCCTACGCCCTCTACTCCAACACCACCGCCAACTACAACACTGCTGTTGGATATCAGGCTGGGTATAGCGCAACAAATGGTGGATATGGTACGTACCTTGGATACCAAGCCGGTTACACAACCAATCCCACATATGGAAACACTTTTGTTGGTTGGAAGGTTGGTTATTCTGTAACGGGCGGTGGAAATACGGCTGTTGGCGGACTTGGTAGTTCTGGAGGAGATCAAGCCGCAGCAGCATTAACTACGGGCACCCAAAATTCGTTCTTTGGGACTTCCGCTGGAAACGCCGTAACCACTGGCTCCAAAAACGTCATTCTTGGCTCCTACACCGGCAACCAAGGTGGCCTCGACATCCGCACAGCCGACAACTATGTCGTCCTTAGTGACGGCGATGGGAATCCGAGGCAATATTTCAACAACGTCGGAACTTGTTTTATACCAAGTGTCTACGCTGGCACTACGGCAAACGCCGCTAACGTTGTAGTGTATGGGGCTAGCGGCGATCTATATCGTTCAACGTCTGCGTTGAAGTACAAGCAGGATATTCGCGACCTTGAAGCTATTGACGTTGATCTGTTCCGTGCTGTTCGTTACAAATCTAAGTGCGAGAACGATGACCAGACCAAAGACCATTTCGGGATCATCGCCGACGAAGTTGACGCGGCAGGCATCAAAGAGCTTGTGAACTACGGACTCGATGGTGAAGTAGAGGGCTTCCAGTACGAACGCCTAACCGTAGTTTTGCTCAAAGAACTCCAATCCCTTCGTAAGCGTGTTGCAGAGTTGGAAGCAAAATGATTACCCAACAACAAGCCTTAAAACTGTTTGAATATCGAGATGGCGCATTGTTTTACACACAACGACCTTCTCAAAACACGCTCGCCGGCGATAGGGCTGGATATGTGGACAACAACGGTTATCGCAAACTGTCAATCAAAAACAAGCGTTATCAAGAGCATCGCATTATTTTTCTGATGCATCACGGATACTTGCCAGATGTTATTGACCACATTGATGGCAATCCGTCCAACAACCGTATTGAAAATTTGCGCGAAGCCACTCAACAACAGAACTGCTACAACTCGACCATACACGGACGCAATACTTCTGGTCATCGTGGCGTCGCTTGGAGCAAGGTTTTGGGCAAATGGCAGGCTTATGTTAATACCAACAAGAAGCGTAAGTTTCTTGGATACTTTGAAGATTTGGAACTTGCTGCTTTGGTTGCCGCTGAAGCGCGAGATTTGTATCATGGCAAATTTGCCAGACTAGGAGCATAAAAATGGCAACAAGTTTTTCGTGGACTGTTAAGCAAATGTTCACCGTCAACACCCCTGACCCGGATTACGTCGTGAACGTGATTTGGACTCTGACCGGGGTAGACGGTGATTACACCGCCAGCATTGATGGCAACACTGTCTTTGACAGCAACCAAGAAAGCACGTTCGTGCCCTACAACGAACTGACCCAAGATCAAGTGATTGGCTGGGTTCAGGCATCGCTGGGTGAGCAAGGCATCGCCAACTTTGAGGCGAACGTCAATGGGCAGATTGCTTCTATGCAGAACCCTCCGGTTTCCCCTCAGAGCCAGCCGTTGCCTTGGTAAGCCACAGGCATAATCACGCCGGCAGCGGTGCGGAAATAGCACCGCGCTTCGTAAACCCCACCACAAGGAAGACATCATGCAAGAAATCAATATCAAGCTGACGCTGGATGAGTTGAATGGTCTGCTGAACATTCTGGGCAAGCTGCCAACGGAGACAAACGTCTGGCCGCTCGCCGCGAAGATTCGCAGCCAGGCCGAGGTCCAGCTGCAGCCCAAGCAAGAGGAATCAGAAGATGTCGCAGAAGGAGCTGCCGCTCACTGACGAGCAGATTGAGGCCATTGCGGAGCGCGCCGCCGAGGTCGCGCTCAACAAGGTCTACGCTGATGTTGGGAAGTCGGTACTGAAGAAGCTGGCGTGGTTCGCCGGCGCAGCTGTCATTGGTCTTTGCTTGTGGCTTGCTGGCCATAATGCTTTGCCCAAAGCCTAGGCAATGATCGACCCAATCAGCGCTTTTGCGGCAGTCCAGTCAGCTGTCGCGCTGATCAAGAAAGCGAAGGCGACCGTCGACGATGTCCGGTCGCTGGGGCCTCTCGTCGGCAAGTTTTTTGAAGCCAGGCATGAAACCGCCAAGGCGGTAGCCTATGCAAAGAAAGCTGGCGGTTCCAGCATGGCGCAGGCCGTGCAGATTGAAATGGAACTGATGGAGCAGGAGCAGTTCGAGGCCGAGCTGAAGAACCTGTTCATTTACAGCGGCAACGCGGATGTGTGGACAAAGATCGAGGCGCGAGTCGCTGAAGCCCACCGCGCAGAGATTGAAGAAGCCCGCGCTGAGAAGGCCCGAGCAGCCAAGCGCAAAAAGGAAATGGCCGAGCTGGTCGATGTGATGACGGCAATTTTCATTGCCATCATTGTGCTCGGCGTAATTGGAATGTTTGTCTACCAGGCGATGACACTCTGATGCTTACCCTACTTTCTACCCTCATCAGCTTCTTGATGTCCGGCACGCCAAAGTTTCTGGAATTCTTCCAGAACCGCGCCGACAAGAAGCACGAACTGGATCTGGCGCGGATGCAAATCGAGCGCGAGATGGAGATGCGCAAGCTCGGCTTTGAGGCCCAGGCCCGCGTCGAAGAGATCCACACGCAACAGATCGAGATGCAGTCGTCAGCTGCCGTGACGCAAGCCGTCATCGGGGCCCAGCAGGCCGAGATGCAGGCCCTGTATCAGCATGATGCCGAGATCGGCAAGGGGGCAGCCCAGTGGGTTACCAACCTGCGCGCTTCCACGCGGTCGATCCTGACGCTGGGGTTTTTCTTCCTGCTGGTGCTGATCGACATCCTGATCTTCATCCACGGCTGGCAGACCAACGCCGACTTCAAGACCCTGGCCGAGATGCTCTGGGATGAGGATACGCGGATCATGTTCGCGGCCATCATTACTTTCCATTTTGGCGGCCGGGCGTTTGGCAAGTGAACGTCAGCCCCCGCGCCGTTGAGGTCATCAAGCACCATGAGGGGGTCAGGAGCCGACCCTATCGGTGCCCAGCCGCCCTGTGGACGATTGGGGTGGGGCACGTTATGTACCCTGACCAGGCGCGATTGCCCTTGGACCAGCGGGGGTCAGTTGCGCTGAGGCCCGACGACGACCGCATATTCAGCCAGGAGGAAATCGATGCCATCCTTCGACACGATCTGGAGCGCTTTGAGCGGGGGGTCGAGCGCTACTGTCCTATCCCTCTTACACAAGGGCAGTTTGATGGCCTTGTGTCTTTTGCTTTTAACGTCGGTCTGGGAACACTCCAGCGTTCAACGCTTCGCCAGAAGCTGCTACGCGGCGATGCGCAGGGGGCTGCGGATGAATTCCTGAAGTACACCCTGGCCGGGGGCAAGGTCCTGCGCGGCCTGGTCACCCGGCGCAATGACGAGCGGGCCATTTTCATGTCCTGACGACTGTGCCATTTTTGTGCCGCTGATTGTGCCAATTCGCAGTTGCCAAACAGCGCTTTTGCCCCCTTCCCAGGGGGCTTTTTTTGCTCAATTTGTCTGTTAATCCGTAGGTCCCTGGTTCGAGCCCAGGTCGGGGAGCCAAATAAACAGGCACTTGCACAGGTTTTTTGAAGTGATTTCTACCAAACTGTGCCATTTTTGTGCCATTTTCAGCACCGCCAATCACAGCTTCACACGCTCGGCGGCCTGCTGAAGGTGCTCAGGAGACAGGTGCGCGTAGCGGCGCACCATCTCCGATGAGTGCCACCCACCCAGCTCCTGCAGCACGCTCAACGGCGTGCCGGCCATTGCGTGCCAGCTCGCCCAGGTGTGGCGCAGGTCATGGAAACGGCACCAGGGCACGCCAGCGCGCCGCGTAGCGCTTCGCCACGTGTTGGTACACAACTCAGGCAGATCGCCCCATACGCGGCCTTTGCGGGACCCTGGCAGGCTTTGCAGGAGCTCCTTGGCTTGGCTGGACAGCGGCACCAGGATGCGCTCGCCTGCTTTGGCCTCGTCAGCCTCGACGATGACCATCCCAACATCCAGGTTCACTTGCTCCCAGGTCAGCCCCAAAGCGTTAGATTTTCTCAACCCGGTGAGAATAGTGAAACGGACTGGAGTCCGCCACTTTTCCGGCAAACAGCTGATCAAACTGGCAGCTTGTTCCTGTGACAGAAATGCGACGCGACGGCGTGGTTCAGCCTCAGTGCGCAGCGCTGGAGCACGGTCTAGCCAGCCCCATTCGCGCTCGGCAGCGCGCAAGATGGCGCGAATCAGGGCGCGGTAGCGGTTGCGCGTGGCCGGCTTGACGTCGTCAGGCAGACAGGCCTCAATCATGTCGCGGTCAATGTCGGCCAGCTGCTTGCCGCCCAGTTTGGGCTTAAGAGCGGCGATCTTGGCCTTGTCGTCGTTGATTGAGCGCTTGTGCCCTTTCTCTTCGATCCAGCGCTGGCAGGCCTGGTAGAAGGTCTTCCTGGGCTTTTCCTTCACGACTCGCTCCTTCCAGAGCTCTGCGCGGCGCAGGTCGTAAGCCTGCTGGGCGAGCTTGCGGTCTGTGGTTTTCAGGGACTCCCTGATGCGGGTGCCATTGATCTGAACGTCCATCCAGAAGACACCGCCACGTTGCTTGATTGCCATGCTTTCCTCGTTGTGGTTTGGTTGCTATGTTGCGATTATCGCATCGTTGAGCGACGGATTGTCAAGGGGTGTTGTGAATTCCCCACCGCGCAATCAACGCCGCCTCAGCGCGGCCGTCGTCTTTCACTCGTTTGAATTCGCCAGCGTGGCCAGGCCAGAGCTGGGCCGCCTTGGCGCGGCTGCCGTCTTTGCCGGCATTGACCCCCATGGCCTTCTTCCATCGCGCTGGCGGGACCAGGTGGCAGGGAATGCCCAGGCCAGCCAAGACGCCGCGAATAATGCCCAGCGACTCGCCAAAGGCGAACATGGAGCTCACGCCCTGCCCTGGCATGGCGCCCACCTGCTCGACATAGGCCACGGCGTCATCCCAGTTGCGCAGCTCGCTGGCCAACATCTCTGGGCTGACCCGGTTCTTGGTGGTCTTGCCGGACACCACCTGGACGCTGGGCATGTCCCAGACTTCCACCAGGCTGCCGTCCTTGGCCAGGATGGCCACGGCGCCCGATGCGCCTGGGTCAATGCCAATCGTGTACATCAAATGCTCCCGGCCAACAGGGTGTTGAGCTTCATTGCCTTGCGCTTTTGCCGCAGTCGCGCCTGACGCTCTGATGCTGTCATGCGTTCTCGTTTGGCATCCTTAGCCTGGCCAATTTTGTAGATCTTCACTGCGTCGCGGCCGCGGCTGTCTTTTTCCCAGCTGGCAATGAAACAGGCCTTGGCACGGTGCAGCTCGCGGGTGTAGTGCAGCACCGTCACGTAATGCAGCCCCGTCATCTCCGCGAGTTCTTCGCAGGTGTAGATCCCCTCCAGCATGAATTTGATCAGCTGGCCATAGGCCATGGCGTTGACTTTGATCTGTTTCATGCGGATCGCGCCTTTTGTCGCCATTTCTCGACCGTACTCACGTGGACTGACAACTCCTGCGCCACTTGCTTGTTTGTGTAGCCGTTGGCCACCAGCTCCAGGCCACGCACCATCCTGAGGTGGGCCTTTTCTGCGCGCAGGGCTAAGAGGTTGATGTCTGGGTCCTGCACCACTACCTCCTGAGTCGTAAACCTGTGCAGGTTCCCGCACTCGCGGCGCCGGATCGCGCCAGAGGTGTGCATGACTCGGGTCCATGCTGCACATTTCGGGCATTTCATCACTCACCCTTTTCGACTCCAGCAAGGATGTCGCGCAAGCGTTCGATGCGCGCTTGGTGATAGACGCACATGGCGTCCGCGTATTCAGCTGCTGACTGCGCTGACAGCAAATCACGCCGGGCCTCATCGAGCTCTCGCGCCGCCAACACCTCAGGGCTTGGCCTGCGAAACAGTCCTATTAAGTCGCTCATCATTTCATTGCCTCCAGCGCTTTTAGGGTTGCAGCTGCTCTGCCGCGGGCGGCCTTGCGTGCCGGGTGTTCTGCCTTGGTGGCGACCTTGTCCAGGTCGTCGCTTGGCATGTCATCGAAAGCGGTGGTGGTCACGCTGCCACTGACAACCTTGGCGGTGGGGAACGTCTCCTTGAGGCCGGCCATGTCGTTGATCAGCTCACCCGGACAATGGTGCAGCTCGACGCTGGCAAAGCTCGGACCGTAGGTGCTGCCTGCAACCTCAGCCGGGCCATTGATGAAGTGGCGCCCACTCTCGCGGTGCTGATACGCCACCCAGTTGCTGCCGCCATCGACGGGCTCGGCATACGGCACCAGGGCCGGAATCATCAAATGGTGTTTGCAGCCTGCCGCTTGCGCCGGCTGCGACAGCGTCTTGCCGTTTGATTCGCAGATCCAGGATGCGTTCGGAGCAACGGTTGCGTGGCAGCACGTTCTGCAGTTGGCCTCGGCGGCGCGGTCGCCATGGCACACGGCGTGGAAGGTGCAATACTTGCACTGCCAATGTGCAGGATCCGACGACAGCCTTTGCGGAGGCTCAGTCATGTCAATCAAACGCTGCGCTTTCTCAAGCAACACTGAGAATCTGTCAGCATCGAAATGCACCCACTCGCTGTACACGTCGTCGGTGTCTTTGTTGACGGCCATGTACAGGGCGCGGTCGATTTCCATCAGCCCCATGTAGATCGTCATCTGGTCGTAGTGCTGCGGCTTTGACGCCTGAACCTTCTGCGCAATCAGGTCGGTAAACGACTTGTGGTTGTGGGTCTTGAACTCCAACACCGCCGGCGTCTTGGGGGCCTCGGGCAGCCCCTGGGCCACGCCGTCCAGCGAGCCGCCAAAGTGCCCATTGCAAGCGCTCACGCGCCACTGGTCGCCGGTGTCGGGGTCGGTTTCCCAAACGGTGGCGCCGATGCCGCGCAGCTCTTCGACCAGGCGCGATTCCTCGCGCTTGCCGGTGTCAAACAGGCGCAGCACGCGGCCAGGAAACGTGGGCTTCAATGCCAAACGAAATGTGTTCCAAATGAAGCGCTCGCAGTCGTGTCCAATGATGGACGCCCCCATGTGAGGACGATGCTCCTGCGGCTTGCTCTCGTACCAGCGAACAATTGCTTTGCTGGTGGTGTGGTGGGAGTCGGGAATTTTCATCGTTGCGTTGCCTTTGTTGTTGGGTGGGACGGCCCTGGCGCAACCCAGGGCTATCGCGTCTCCCGTCGCTTATCGGTAGTTCACGCTCACCGCGCTCGCGGCCGCCCCGTTGATCACTTCTTCCAGGGGCGTGCGCCGCCTTTAGGTAAAGGCCAAGCCGGTTGAGCTGCGGGTGCGGGACGCGCTGCCGGCGCGTTGATGACCTTGGAGTAGGCGACGATGCGGTTGCGGTCGGGCTCCTTGCGGTCGATCTCCACGCTGATGACAAACGGAATGTCGTGCAGCTGCTCCGTGTCTTCCATGTCAAGCACGTCAACGGCCTCGCACAGCTGGCCCAGCGCGGCCTTGGCGATGTCCTCGGCCGTCTTGTTGGGGTTGTTGACGTTCAGCCGCTCCCACAGGCGGCGGCCACTGTGCTCGCCGTCGGTGACCTGCAGCTCCAGCTCGATGTAGTGACCGGTGCCGGCCTTTGTGGGTTTGACGTCGCTGCGCGTGATGACGACTGGATAGTCGCCTGCAGGCAGCGGTCCAAAGTTGCGCGGTTGCGCAACAGGTGCCTCGTTGGCGTTGAATTGAAACTGAGCCATGGTGTTCCTCGTTTGACTCGTTGAAAAATCAGGCAATTGCCTGTGCGAATGCATCCCAGCTCATCGGCAAGGATTCGGGCAGCGAGTACCTGTTTTTGGCCATGTAGGCCGGGCGCTCGCTGGTGTAGAGCAACCGCTCGCCGGTACTGATGCCGCGGTTGTTGGTCTTGTTAAAGCCCACGTCGTCCTTGCGAACGATGGTCTTGTAGTTGGCGAACAGCACCGCATCGACCCACTCGCGCAGGATTGCGTTGCTGCGCTCCTGCAGCTTGGGCTGATAGCGGTCGTAAGGCTCGACCTCGGGGCTATCAAAGCGTTTGATCTGGCAGTGCGCCAGCAGGATGACGACCATGCCCTTGTCATTGCGCAGGTCGTTTAGCCCTGCCAAGACTTCGCGCCAGCGGTCGGCCACGATCATTGCCCCCTTGCCATAAGCCAGGTCTTTGGCGTCGTGTTTTTCCTCGACGTCTTGCCAGATCATGTTGTCCAGCCAATCTACCGAATCCAGCACCACGGTGTGAAAATCGTGATCTTCAGTGCAAAGAGAAGCAATGGCTTCCAGCACATCGTCGATTTTCTTAGCCAGTGGGAAATGATCGACCTGCAGCGAGCCCAGGCCGTCTTCAGTGCAAATGAAGATGGGGTTGGGCGCCTGGCTGGCGAACGTCGTCTTGCCGATGCCCTCGACGCCGTACAGCATGATGCGTGGCGCTGACAGGGCTGTGTTCTTTTGGATGGATTTGAGATTGAAGGCCATGGGTCACTCCTTGATCTCAACAGCCACACCCGTCTTCGCGGGCTTGGTTTCGACCGCGCCGGCAATCTTCTTCCACAGGTCGGGGCGTTCCTGCCGGATGGCCTTGAGCTTTGTCTCGTCAGCCTTGACCTCGACTTTGATCGGGCGTGCCGCCTCTGGCCAGCTTGAGGTAAGCACGGTCAGCTTGTCGACGTCAGCTTTGTAGATGAGCTTCCCGGTCAGCTTGATCTTGGTGCCGTCGGAGGTCGTGACTGTCTCGCTGCCCTCTTCTTTCGCCGGGTGCAGCTTGATCATGCTTTCTTCAATCCGCACCCGATCTAAGCGGGCTGTCTCTTCTCGGTTTTTGGCGGCCGTCCATTGGCGCGCCAGCGTTTCCATAGCATCCACGTCGTTGTTCCTTTCGTTGGGTATGTGGTGGGTCACTCGTTGAATTTGCTCTTGGCCTCTGCAAGCAGGGCCGCGTATGCAACAGCGTCTTCTGCGCTGTCTTGGTGAAAGCCGGCGCGCTGGTGCAGTCGCACCAACTTGAGCACCAGCATCAGCAACCAACCATCGGCCTCGCTCAACGAGTGCCCGGTGATGTAGTTGAAGGCATCGACCGTCGCCGCCATCGAGCGCTCGCCTTCAGGACGGTCATAGGTGGCGGCGCGTTGCTGCATGTGCTGCGCGGCCGCGGTCAAGAATTCGTGTGCGGGTTTCATTTGAAAATCAACACGACCAAAATTGCCACGCCAACCATGAAAATTCCCCACAGCATGGCAATCGCCAACGCCTGAGGGGCACTGTCGTCTGTGTCGTAGTTCCAGCAGGCGTCAGGCGTTTGGCACTCTTTGCGACCCTGATCGCACGCGCCACAGCAGTGCGGCGGGTGCCATGGTTCGATGTTGGTGTCGAACGCATCACGCACGGGGTCATGCTTGTTCATACCGTCCACCATGTGACGAGAATCCATGCCCAGCCGGCGCCCAGAACGAGCGCGGCCGTGATGTCTGCCAAAGAAATGTGTGTGCCTTCCATGACTCACCTCACAACGGTGCGGGGGTGGAAGGGATTTCGCGGACTGGTGCTGGCTTGCCCTGGTGAGGCGACATCGGCAAACGTGCCGGGAATGGCCAGGTGTTCTTGCTTGTGTTCATCGTTGCCCTCCAATTCCGAGTTGGTATGGAGAGATTCTCACGCCACGATGAGAAAAGCGCAACAACTAAAACAGAAAAATCCTACAGTGTTGTGCAAAAAACCAACACTTTTTGACAAATGTTCTCTTTACGGCTTTATCCACAGCACTGGTGAGCACCAGGCGACGATGGCGTCATTGATGGGCCCATATTTGGGCCAAGCCATCAGGTTGTATGTGCCTGTGCGATAGCCTCTGCGAAGCAGTGCCACACATCCAGCACCCTGCGCTGTGGCAACAAGGCAAAGTTTGTCGAGGTTGTGAAACGGTTCTTCTTGTGCGGGAGACACGTACAGCAACCAACCGTCTTGTGGTGCTCCTGGCACTCGACATTGAATGCCAAAGGTGCCTGACGGACAGTCGGCCGGACCCACTACGCGGTCGTGCGTTTTAGCAGGGAAAAGCGTCACTGTTCCCTCGTCATCAACCCACGCGGAAATTAGCACGGTGCGCACATCATCAATCACGTGAATTCCAGCGCGACGCAAGATTTCCGTTGTCTTGACTCCAAGTACGTCGGCAAGCTGTTGCGCCTCGTTGGGTTGCATTCTGCGTTTGCCTCTCAGCATGAGCGATACCGCTGCATGATCAAGGTCCAGATTCTTGGCCAGGGTGCGCTGCGTAATTTTGCGCGCCGCCAGCTGTTGTCGAAACCACGCCGTGTCCATCATTGCCTCGTTGCATCGTTGGTTGATGTGACAGGATGACACAATTCGCACCGTTGCGATATTCTCAATGCTGTCCATCACTGATCGTAATCAACAAATGTCAATCCCTACCTTGCATTTCATGGAGCCGGCCTACGGCGTGATCGAAGTTCTCGGCGGCAAGACCGCTGTGTCGCAGGCCTTGGGCATGACGCCCTCAGCCCTGTCGCGCTGGTGTCAGCCCAAGCCCAAGGGCACGGGGGGCTGCATCCCCCAGAAACACTGGCCAGAGCTCCTCATCTTGGGCAAGAAGGTGGGCGTGAAGCTCAAGGTTGAAGACTTAGCCGGCACCCCGCGTCGTTGACCATGGTGGAGGCAACCACCATGACCAACAGCGACTTTCTCGCTGAGGTGCACGGCAGCCTGGCTGATGACCAGTACGGCTGGGTCTGCAGTTTTCGCGCCTCGCCAGACAACCCGCCTGAGGGCGTCTGGGCCGGTCGAGCTTACCGCGGCACGACGCAGCAGGCCAAGCTCATCGATGGCGCCACCGCCGACAACACCTACTTCAGCACCGCCATCCTCACGGGCTTCCCCTGGACGCGCCGCAAGGAGTCGTTCCACGCCCTCGCGGCCCTCGTTGTTGACGACATTGACCCTGCTGACGTCATGCAATACAGCTGGTCGCTGCAGACGAGCCCCGGCAAGTACCAGGTCGGCATCCTCCTTGACTGGCGTGATGATCCCGACTGCCGCAACCCCGAGCTCGTTGACCGCGTCATGGTCAGCCTGGCCAGTCGGGGGCGTAGCAACGACAGAAGCGGAAACGCATGCGTTCGTTACGTGCGGTTGCCCATTGGCACCAACACCAAGCCACGGGCTGCCGGGCCCTGGACCGTGCAGCTGGCTGATTGGCACCCCACAGTCCGTTGGACCTTGGCTGATGCGTGTGCGGCCATCAGCATCGACCTCGACGCCCTGCGTGTGGCTGCAGCAGTCAGTGCGGCTGCGCCGGCCACTTCGAGCACGGGCTCGCACGCTGGGGAGATGCTGGCCATGCTCACGGCTCCGGTCAGCGAGCGCAGCTACCACGACAGCCTGGCGCGCCTGGCCGCGAGCCTGGTCAGTGGCGGCATGTTCCCTGGGGCAGCTGTGGAGCTGCTCTACAGCCTCATGGATCAGGTGCGCCCAACCGGCCCAGCTGACGAGGTGCGCCGCTGGGAGATGCGCCGCGCTGAGATCCCGCGAGCAGTCAAGTCGGCCGAGAAGTTCGCGCCGGACGAGCGCAAGCCTGCCACCGTCACCGTCAACCTCAACCTGGCCAACGCGCCAGAACAACTTCAATCTCACTTACCCGGCAGCCTTACGCCCATCAACTGGAATGACCTGGCTGACCACGACCCCGAGCCGGCCCACTTCCATGTGCCTGGCTGGCTGCCTGCGCGCACCACCACGATCCTGTCAGCCAACGGTGGTGTGGGCAAGTCCAACTTGAGCCTGCAGCTGGCTGTTGGCTTGGCCACTGGCCAGCCCTGGCTCAACATCGAGGTCGGTCAGTGCCGGGTTTTGCTCATCTCCGCTGAAGATGAGTCGCGCACCGTCCACTTCCGCGTGGCCAACATCTGCCAGGACCTGCGCATCGGCATGCTCGATCTCAAGGACCGGCTTGTCGTCTATGACGTCACTGATCAAGACTGTGTCTTGTGGCGCAATGGGGCACCGACCGAGAAGATGCAGTGGCTGGCTGACGCCACCGTGCGCCACCGCGCCGACGTCGTCATCGTTGACAACGCCAGTGACGTCTTCGCGGCCAACGAGAACGACCGCGCTGAGGTCCGCGGCTTCATGCGGTGCCTCAACGCCATCGCTCACGGCACTGGCGCTGCTGTCCTCCTTCTTGCCCACGTGGACAAGGCTTCCGTGCGCATGGGCGCGGGCACAGACTCACAAAGCACGTATTCAGGCTCGACCGCCTGGAACAACTCAGCGCGCAGCCGTTGGGCCATGACCAGGGAAAACGAGTGCATCGCCCTACGCCATGAGAAATGCAACCTTGGGCCCCTGCAGGAAGAGCTGCGCCTGGAGTTCGACACCCAAGCCAAAGTCTTCCGGCCATTCGGTACGTCTCCAGGCGCATCAGCTGCGGCCGCACTGGTGCGAAACACACACCGCGCTGCGATTCTCAAATTATTCCAGGCTGCCGCCCACGCCGGCCAGCGTCTGTCGATGTCCGCGACCGCCAACAACAACGCCTACCGCGTCCTCAAAAGCGAGGCCGAGTTCCCGCGGATTCAGCGCAGCGAGTTCTTCAGCATGCTCTATCAACTCCAGCGCGATGGCCTGGTCGATGAGCAGGAATACGTAAACGACCGCAAGAAATACAAGGAGCTCGTCCTGACTGAGGCCGGCCGCATGCGCGCTGCCCAAGGCTCAGGCGCGCCAGCGATGTGGAAGGGGCAGGTATGACACGCGAGGACTTTCTCCGCATGAAGCGAGAGGCTGGTTACATTGAACTTGCTAAAGACAGCGCAATGTACCCGCCAAACTTTCTTGAACGCTTTGCTGCCCTTGTCGCTGCTGCGGAGCGTGAGGCGTGTGCTCGCATGGTTGAGGCATTTCATCAACACGGCTACGACTTTACTGGCGACCTTGAATTGCATGACGCCATTCGAGCAAGGGGGCAAATATGACACCAGATCAACTGATTGAATTGCTGGAGAAAGCAGGCATGTTGAAAGAAGAATCACCCGGGGTGTTGGGCTGGCACCCAACAATGCAGAAGGTTGAACGCTTTGCCGCCCTTTTACGGGCTGAAGAGCGTGAGGCGTGTGCTCAGGTGTGTTTGGACTACGGAGATGACTCTAGAACAGCAGCTACCTGCGCCGCAGCTATCAAAGCAAGGGGGCAGGTATGACTCCGCTAGTTCAACAAGCTGTAAAAGTGGCACCGCAACCGGAAACAGCGATGTGGTTTGATGTTGGTAGATTAACCCCTTTGCCTGAATCGCAACGGTATCCGGTAGATGTTTTGATGCACCCGCCATTTAAGCGCACGGGCATCGCGGGTATTGACTCCAAAGGCCGCAAGTTCAGCCTATGGATGACTGCTGGCGAAAAAAGTGTGACCACGGCTGGCTGCACGATGGAGCCGCTTCAATACTTTGAGCCATTCGCGTACTTAGAAACAGATGATGGTCTGAAGTATTACAACAACAACAAAGAAGTGACTCGGCAGCAGATTGATCCAGTTCTTAGGATGGTTTGCGCGGTTCTGGCCAAATTGTCCGAAGGTGGACAGGCTTATAAACCGACTCCGCAAAAGACATTTATCAACCGCAAACGAGCCGCCAAAGGAAAGCCAGCATTAACATTTGATTGGCACACGGTAGAGATTGGGCCAAAGGCTGAAAAGTCTGAACCGCAAGGAGGAACTCACGCAAGCCCACGTTTACATGATCGGCGTGGTCATTGGAGAACATATCCATCAGGCAAAAAAGGATGGGTCAAGGCTTGCAAGGTGGGGGATGCCAGCAAAGGCGTCGTATTCAAAGACTATGAGGTGAAGCATGACCACTGACCGTGAGCTGCTACAGATGGCGCTGGAGGCGTTGAATGATGCCTGTGGAGGTCGATGCAACGCTGAATACAACCCCTGTTATCAGCAGGAAGTAGCACAAACCCTGCGCGCTCGGCTTGCGCAGCCTGAGC
>Ga0070749_10000218_pt1 | contig 36619 bp, 44 predicted proteins | sample VirMetDEL_Nov_18_FD_75180 | JGI IMG/M metagenome (GOLD analysis project Ga0070749, IMG submission 75180) | Aqueous microbial communities from the Delaware River and Bay under freshwater to marine salinity gradient to study organic matter... | ecosystem: Environmental > Aquatic > Marine >...
ATTCAGCGTGACAACTTCGTTTATTTCGTTGTAATCGGCGTCTAGGCCAAAAACTTCTACTGTTCTTGCACCAGTTCCTGCGGCAGTGTCATTAGCTGAACTGCTTGATATAGTCATTACTGTGGCTGATGCGGGATAAGCGTATAAGCCGCCCTGTTCCCAGATGGTTTCCTTAGTGGCTCCAACAGCGGCGTTGTAACCAAACTTAAAAACAGTTTTATGGAATGATATTTGACCACGGGAGACTTGAAGCTCGAATGGCTCAGTAGTCCCTACACGGGATATGGAACTTTTCTCAGCCATTCGATAACTCCTTTATGACAGGAATACTGTCACGCTTGAACAGTCTGTCAAATCCAAGTAAACGTCAGTTTCAAACAAAATACCATTGTCTGGGATGTTGACTGAAAATGTATCTGAAACGCCGAATGAAACGTCTAGCAGTGTGGTACCGCCAGACCCTCCATCCTTCAAGACAACCTGTGGGCTACCAGAGGCCGCTGTTTTTACCTGAATCTGACGCACACGAGCGCGGCTGGCATACACAGTAGCGTCTGCCGTTTTAGTAACCGCGAATACATCAGACATAGCCATGACTACACCTACGACAGATTGTTGTTCTGAACGTAAAGAACCGTTACAGTAGCCGCACCAGCGGTAGCCGCCGTGCCAGATTGGTTGTATGTCACAACGATGTTAACGTCGCTTGCGCCAACATCAATCAAGTTCCCAATTTGAGAAACGTCTGATGTTGCAAGTACGCGAGCCTGTGCACCAACGGCTAAGTTGTCTGCATATTTGTTTGCTGTAGTACCGTCGCCAATGTCGAACAGGTTCGTTGTAGCGGCGTTAAATGCAGTCGTTACATCTACTGCAATTTGGAAGATTTGGCTATTTGCTGGAACGGTTGCTACGGTTGTGGTCGTGCCATCAGCACCGAAAACAACGTTTGCGCTTTGTGCCATAAGAGCGAAACCAACGTTAGCTACGTTCGTTCCGACCGTGCTTCCAGTGGTGTCTTTGATTGTACCAGCCTTAATAGGGCCAGAAAAAGTTGTAGTACCCATGTTGAACTCCTGTCTGGGTTAAGTCAGTTACACCATGTAACTGTCAGGGACATATGTATTCTAATACAAAAAAAGAGGGGCGGCAAATGCCACCCCCCAAAAAATTCAACTGAACTTTTTATTATGCACCAGGTGAGCCATAGACACCAAGTGGGTCGGAAACGCCGAAGCTGTAGCGTTCGCGAGCTTTATAGCGAACGTTACCAGTATCGAAGTCACCATCCATTTGAGTCGTCATAGGCGTACGGACAAAGTGCTTCATGCCATTCGGTACATCGGTTGTGATGAAGAAGGCGTCTGTGTCAGTCAGGTAGTGATTGACGCGGAAACCTTCTGGAATCGAACCGTTGCTACGAAGAGCATTGATGTCGTTGTCGGCAGTGCCAGTGCGAAGCTCAGTTTGCAGAAGGCGCGTAGCAACAAACATCAGTGCAGGTGGCACAATCAGTTTGCGCGGACGAGCCGCAATGAGCAGGCCACGCTCGTCGGTGAAAGCGGCGATGTCAATCACAGCTTGCTCCAGCGAGGTTTCGTTCAAGTCAGCGGCAACTGATGGACGGTTTGAGTTGTTACCGCCAGCAACCGTTGGGTGTGCTGTGCTGAACAACGTTACGCCATCGCCAGACTGGAACGTGTCAAAGCCAGTGTTAAGAAGCGAAGCGGCTTTAACCTGCTTCGTGTAAGCCATGGCGCGAGCCAGAGCTTTGGTGTAACGTGCAGACAATGCGTCATACAGGTTATCTTCCATTGCTTCTTCAGTGATAGAGAAACCCATTGCAACCGTTTCGTGGTTGTAACGAGCGGTGAAAGACTCTTGCGCGTTGTCGAACGAAATCGCTGAACCTTCGGGCTTCACAGGAGCCGCACCGAAGCCGCTTAATTTGACTTCTTCTTCAAAGCTACGCTCTGAGTTTTCGGTTTCATAGATTTCTGCGTGTTCGTTTTCGTACTTGTCGTACTCTAGCCCGAACAGTGCGTTCAGACCCGGCAAAAGTTCTTTAAGAAGTTGTGCGCGTGAAATTGCCATTAGTCACTCTCCTTATGCAGAACCAGTTGTGGATGTGTGCTGATGGTAATTAAACTTACAAACCAAGATCGGATACGAAGTACCTTTCTCATCGCCCTTGTCGCCACCGAGATAATCGATGACACGGATTGGGTTCTGAGCGTCTGTACCAAGCGTCGAAATGTCCAAAGCAACACGGCTGATTTTCAGCGATGTGTTCGGAGCAGTTTGTACCAACAGCGCGTTTTTGCCGTAAATGTCGCCAGTGTTCGTAGGCGCACCGTCTGCTTGGATAGCAAACAATACGTTCGGGTCATCGACAACGAAAGCCATGGCGTCAGAGGCAACAGTGCCTGTTGGCCAAAGCTGGCTATATACGACTTGATTTGTGTTTGGGTCGGTGTATGAACAACCGACGAAGACGCCGACAATATCCAAAGCGGTAGTGTCGTCGCCTGTACCGGCCTGCTTTTGAATAGTCGTGGCCGTACCACCGTCTACGAGTTGAACAATGTCACCCATAGCGATGTTAACGGCATATCCAGATGCGATTGGGTACTGGCGGAATACTTCCTGAGACCCATTATCTAGACGACCAATCGGGCGCAGACCGAAGGGAGCGGCAGTAGAAGACATAATATCTCTCCTTCTTTCTACAAATTTAAGTTACGGCAAGCACCCGATGCCTGTGGGTTACTTGCCAAATGTTGTGCGCGTACTACGCTCAGGCCGAAGCACTGGCATACGCGGGTCAGACTCACGCATATAATTATTATCAACAGACTCCATCGCTTGACGGTTCAATGTCTGGTGATAATCTCTGCGTGACTCCAAGGTATCGGTCGAGTTTTCGCAAAGCATTAAGCCCCCGACCTCAATATTACCCTCGAATCGGGAATCAATATCAGGTAGAACCTGCATTTCAGGATGATCTTCTGCCTTAACGGGAGTCCAGCCTTCGCGGAACTTAGACGAAACATTTTTGTTGTCGCTCTGACCTAAAGTCGATGTGCGAATCCAGCGGTACTCAATACCGTTCTTGGCTTCGGGAGTCGGCAACGCAGATGGGCGAACCCAGCTTGTGTTACGTTTTTGTGTTTCACGAGTCTGTGCTGTACGAGGTGTGCGTTCAGACATCTATATCTCCTTTTTTAAGAGTTGCGCCGCATATTGCTCTGGGGTAATCCCAAGTCTCTTGGCGAGTGAAACTTGAGTTGAGGTCAGTTGCACCTTGCGTGGTTTTTTTGCACTCCTACTAGCGGGGGCAACCACGGAGCCAGCCTGACGATGGGGTGCTTCCTCTGTAAAGCCATCATCAAACTTGTCTGGGAACCGTTTACGCATCGATGCATCGATACGACGGTAATACTCATCAGGATTATTATTACCATTAATCCCTTCTTTGACAAGTGACTGGTGTACACCAAGTGCATATCCTGTCATCTCGTCGTCATTGTTAAACCATTTATTTTCCTCTGCCCACGCTAAGGCCTTGTTATCTGGCTTCTGTACACGGACTTGTTCCTGTTGTTGAACACGTTGAGGTTGAGACTGATAGGCTGGCGTTTCTGCCACAGATTGACTGTATGTCGGGCGATATTGCTCGATCTGCATCTGTTGTGCCTGCGCTCGGTTTAATTTTTCTTGGGCGTCTAGAAGTTTATCTGGGTCACCAGACTCATAGGCTTCTTTATATTCGCGCTTTGCCTGATTTAATTCAGCAACTGCGCGGCCTTTTGCCTGCTCAACCAGAACACCTTCGCCATCTTTTAGTGTGGCTCGCAGTTTCTGGTTCTCTTCATACACCTTCTGGGCGTAATTAACAGCCTCTTCACGAAGTCTAGCCGCCTCTTCTTTGGCTCGGCGTTCTTCGTGATATTCATATTTAAGTTGCTTGATACGTTTCTGTACGCCTTCGCTATAGTTTTCTACCTCGTTATCATCTGGGATATTAGGTTTTGCATCTGCGGCACGACGAGGAACTCGGTCTTGCTCTGGCGTATCATCAACAATTTCTAATTCAAAGTCGCTACTAACAGCTTCTTCTTGAGGGGCTTCTTCGTAGCCACCATCATATTCCTGTTCCGTTGCTTCCATTGCTTCCATTGCTTCACTCATTAGTTTTCTCCTTATGCCCGTTCATATCCGCGTGGGTCATCAACGACAGCCTCAACGGTGTCATCATTGATCAAACGAAACTCTTTGCCTTGAATCTTGAATCTTGTTCCAGAGTAAGAACGGAAAATAACAAAATCACCTTCTTTGCAGTAGGCGCCATTTGGAAAGCGGTCTTGATCGCTGTAGGCTGTTGGCCCCAACTTGACTACGAATCCAATGATTGATGCTATTTTTTCTTCGCCGACAATTTTATCTGGGAGATAAATGCCACCTTCAGTTTTATTATCAACCTCTGGCACGGCGATAAGAATTTTATAACCAGTAGGTTGTGGTAGTTTAGAAGCTACCGCTTCATCAATTTTTTGTGCAGAATACATCTGTTTTCCTTTGCAGTGAGTAAGGCTCACAGTCCTTGCGGTTTGTTAATCCGAATCAACTATTTCAATTTAATCTTGGCGGCATTATTTGTCACCTCAGTCAGCAATATATTTTTGCTCAAGGTCAATCATGTCTCGCTCAATAATAGCAAGACCCTCGATGCGGCCAACCATTCTATTGTACTCTTCCATGTTCTGGGCGCCACCGCTTGCTAGGTGATCTGCGCCTTCGTTCATGTATTCGCGTATTTTCTTTTTTAATGATTCTAAAATAACGTCCACCGTCAGACTCCTTTACATTTCCTTACCTAGTTGGATGCCAATCTTAGTCCCCTCAAGAATCGCATCCTTCTTGTTCTTATCATTTCCCTCAGCAATCTTGGCTCCGATTCTCGCGCCCTCGCGCACTTCCTCGGATTCAATACGTTCGCGCTGAACATCGATGTTCTGTTCTTTAGACACCTTTTCAATTTCTAGCTTCATCATATCAACGCGCTCTTGGTGTGCTTGCTGACGTTCCTTCAATGCAAGCTGGCGCTGTTGAATCTGCGTCAGCGGGTCTTGTTGCTGGCGCATAGCTTCCTGTTGCTGTGCCTCTGCCATGTCTTTATTCAGCAGTTTCTCTGCGGCCTGTGCGGCGAGACGCGAGATTTCAATCTCGACATCTTCTGGCAGTGGCTGTTCTTCACTCGGCAGTGAGACACCAAGTTGTTTCTCAATCTCACGGCGATACTGGAAGGCAACGTGTTCCGTAACGTGCGCCGCCAATGCCTGCTGGATAGCGCCAGCAAATGGGGATTGCCCAACAATCTGCATAAGTTTCGGGTCTTGAGCCGCCGCCAAGTGTACCTGAATATGGGCTTCGTGATCTTGATACTTAAATGCTTTAACTGGCTCCTGCTTTAGCATTGCCATGTTTTCCGATACTGGGTCAGCAGGTTTAATGTCGTCTGGAAGTTTAACGATATCGTCTGCATCTTGTATACCAAGAACCTCTAACATCTGGCGATGTAGCTTACCCATGTCGTATAGCTGTGGTGCCTGCTGTGCTAATTGTAACGCGGCTTGATACTGCATAATACGCTGTGCCATTGTTGCGGCGTTTGGGTCTGATACTGGAATAACATCAACCCGACCATCAAAGTCACGCACACGAGAGAAGTCACCTTCAATCTCATATGAGTAATTCTCTGGCATATAATCATGCACGATCTTAGCAAGAATACGAAGCTCGTTCTTGAGCGCCGCATGAAGTCGTGACTGGACACCAGACATAACTTTCATTGAGCGTTCCATAAGAGCAAGCGTTGTGCCTACTGGTGCTTGATTGTTCAGATCACCAACTTGCACATCTGCCACAGAGCCAATACGGCGCCCCTCTTCAACAATGTTCCCCAGCAGTTGATACAAAACAGACGAAGGTTCTTTGTACGGGATAAAGGTAATAGAATCCCTGATCGCGCCCCCAGGAACGTCAACGTCCCTGAACTCGCCTGGCATTAACGGCGTATCATCACCTTTGATACGAAGCCCTCTAGCTTTAAGACCAGCAGGAAGATTAGATAGCGTACCTGCGTCGATAAGCTGGCGGAGTATTGAAGTGGCGCTTTTTGCGAGGCCACCGATGAGGTGTATAAGTCCTGTGCCATAAAAGCCGAGTCCTGGCAAATACTTGTAGTGGACGAAGTGCATACGCTTTTTCTTTTTCGGGTCATCCTCATACCAATTTCTCCTGATTGATAAAATTGTTCTCGAAGACTTATCGATTGTGATAATGAATGGACGAGCAATATATTCTGGGTCGTTGTATGGTTCTGGCATAACCATATCAACGTGCATCTCAAGCAATGTGTGGCGGTCATCGTCCTCGATAACTGCTGTGTCGCCATCTAGCTCGTCGTACTTTTCTTGAATGTCCGAGTAGTCTGGCTCAGGTGCTGGCAAGTCTACGTCGCGATAGAAGTTGTTTACTTGAAGTTCCAAGATTTCATTTGGCGACTTTTTCATAACGTGCGTGTAACGCTCTGCCGTTGCCAAGTCTGAGGCGCCATACGAAACAACAAAGTCTTCCGCTGGAACAAACATAGCGCATGGGCGCTCTTTGATTGGGTCGTAATAAACTTTCTTAAATGCTGAACCAGCCAAGGGAAGTCGGAATAGCATTTGCTCTGTCTCATCACGGTACTCTGTCATCTCCTCCGTAAGAAGATAATTCATTTCCGTCTGTACGCGCTCTGACTGTTGCTGACGCTCTGTCGTTAGCTTACCCATAATTTTTGTTCGCACTGGCCCAGAAGCTGGAAACATCTCGCCCATAGCCTGAGCTTGGAACCGAACAACAGCCTCCGTTAAGACTGGGTGGAAAACACCAGAAGCGCCAGCCCAAGGTTGCTGACGTTCCTCGATCTTCATTCCTAAAAGATCAAGGCCTTTGACGTATGCCCTAGCCCAATCAGAACGAGATGTTCTGTCTGTGTTGAACTCATCGACAAGTTCTGCGGCCATAGACTGCAAGATGTCTTCGTCAATGAACTCAGCTAGGTTTGCGTCATGGTCTGGCCCCATGAGACTTTCCGCCACCTCGCCTGTAAAGTCGATGATCATCCCCCCGTCTTCAGTTTCAATGCCAACAGCATCAGGGTTCACGATCTCGATATCCAGTTCTTGGGTGTCTTCCTCAGTCTCCATGTCCAATGGAACCAATGTTTTATCAATAGCCATAATGTTATCCGAGTTTGCTTAGTTGTGAGTTTAGCGAATTGATTCTTTCCAGAATGTCATTCAGCCGCTTATCGTAATACTCAGCCTGTGAGCTTTGCTGTTGGTACTGATTGCCGCTTTGATTGCTATATGGGTTGTACCCTTGGCTCATCGAGAAATCACCAAACCGCGTAACTCGCGGAGTTATTCCACCATATGACTGATACTGACTCCTTGACGGAGATTGATACTGACTAAATATTTGCTCTCTGTTAGAATAGCTTGGTAGGTATAGCGGTGGTGGTGGCCCATATTCCATGCTGTTGCCATACCTTTGGCCAAATATCTCGCCTTTTCTGCTCATATTGCCCATCAGCGATAGTTCCTTAAAAGCTCTTCAAACCGATCAAGCTCGGCTTCAATTTCATCAAATCTCTGACCATAGTATCCCATATTGTTTTGGTTGTAACTACTATACGGGTTATATCTGTTGTCCTGTTGTCCGAAGTCAAAGCGGGTGGCAACTGGAGCAGATTGATTGTAATACTGCGGTGTCGGCGGTGCTGATAAATACTTCGCGTTTATTTCATCTTGCGTTAGTGGTGCTGGCTGTCCCTTGCCGCCCTTGCCTGGAGCTGGAGCTTCTATCATTGAGAAGTCCATACCCGTTGCCATGCGGGTCGCATAAGCTACCTCAGCGGGTATCTCTCCGTATGGCGTCCATAGATAGTCTGGAACATCATCTGGCTTTGGCAGTGGGTTTGATGTTCTACCAGTAATAACGTCAGCCCAAGGGATAGGGTTTCCTGCTATGTTCATTTGACCAAGGCCAGAGAAGTCCGCACCCTTAAACGCATCAGCGTCGATGTCGTCTAGTGTGAAATCTGGGTTAGGGTATGTTTCGTCTGCCATCAGTAATACTCAACTCGCCTCGTATACTTTGGCTCGTCGTCCCAATCGTCTAGGTCGGTTCTAATCCAACCGCCCTGTCTAAATCTTAGCAGTGCTTGGGTCATAGAGTCCACTAAGTCATCGTGTTCGCCAGCAGGAAACGCGGCGGCTTCTTCGACAAGTTCTTCTGCCCACCGAGTTGGTGGAACCCAAATAATACCGCTTGCAAATAAGTCGGTAACTGCGTTTACACGAGCTATCTTATCTTGGCCGCGAGATGGTGTAAACTCTGTGACTGGTATGCCCATAGCCCTAAGCTCAAAGATCAATGGTGAACCAGCGGCCTTGGCTTCAACGATCATCTGATCTGGCTCCCAGTCATAGTACATCTGGTAAGCGGCTTTCTTTAGCTCTGGGAACTCTAGCTTGTCCTTGAAGGCGTCAAGCAAAATTAAGTTTGGTCGTGATGCGCCATTGTCATCTGGGTGATAGAATATTCCCCATGTTGTGCAGGCTGAATAGTCAGCACGTTGCGTTTTCAAAAATGCCGTATCCCATGACTGAATAACTGCTTCGCATGGTGGTGGAGATGTATGCTCCCACTCACGCCACCACTCGCGTTTGATGAGGGCGCCTTCTTCTGACGTTGGGTCTTGCTGATACTGAGCAGACCATTTTGATATTGGTAGTTCAGCCTTGAGGGCTTCGAGTTCGTCGAGCTTCCAGAACTCTGGCCACAGCGGATTACCTGATGGCATGATTGCTGGGAGTTCGATTACCTCCCATTCATTCGAGCCTTCACGGGTTGTCGAGTTTTTAATTATCTGTCCAGTTAAGTCACGTTGCGACCACCGCGTCATAACCAGAATGATGGCGCCCCCAGGTTGCAAACGCTGACGAGGCCCCGATGTATACCACTCGTAAACCTTGTCATAGACCTCTGGGTTGTGTGCGCCAATAGCCGCTTCTTGTTCCGAGTGCGGGTCATCAATGATCAGGATATCGGCACCCTTACCAGTTACGGCACCGCCAACACCAATAGCGAAATAATCACCACGCTTGTTTGTGTTCCAGCGCCCAGCCGCTTTTGAGTCTGACGATAAAGTTATCCCCGGAAATACTTCTTGGAAATCATCTTGCCCAATTAGGTTACGAACCTTACGGCCAAAGCCAACAGCAAGTTCTGCTGTGTGGGCTGTCTGAATAACTTTCTTTTCTGGGTAGCGTCCTAAGAACCATGCTGGGAAAAGGTATGATGCAAACTCTGACTTCGTATGCCGAGGTGGCATATTGATAATTAGGCGTTTAAGTTCCCCCTTGGCAACACGCTCAAATGCGTTAGCCATGATCTCATGGTGCTTACCATGAATGAACGATGGCCACATCCTTTTTACAAATGGAAGAAATTCTTCTCGAGCCTGTTCGACTTCAGTTGCCGACTCAAGCTCTTCAAGCAGTTTTAGAATAGCGGCTTGTTCGTCGCTTGGTATTTTGTGTAGGTTTTGTTTGAGCGCGTTAATGTCAACCATTGTTAATCATTAGCTGGTTCGGCACCTGAGTTCAAGAACAAACCAGCAACGTTCAACAGCCACACTACATCTCGATCATTTTCGATATTGCTTGAAAGAAAAATTTTTCCATCAGCCTTGCCCACGACGATAACATCTGTCAGACTTTCAGACTCAAGAAACTCATTCGATATCTTGTGTGGCGCGTCTATACGGACGTTTTTAACTGGGAACGGAATAACGTTACTAGACAATCTAGCCTCCCTGAGAGTTTGGGTGGACGGACCAAAGGGGGATAAAATCCATCCACCCATTGCGCTTTTTCTCTCTCGGCGCTATAATATATATATATTATATAATACCAGTATATAATATAATATATATTATAAATAAAAATATACAGAATATTTGTAATATATACAATAGCAGAAGTTCATATGAACTTTTTACAACTCAAAGGGGTGATAGCTATGAGGGCTATAATGAGACTTGTTGTCTATGCGCGAGGCGGTTACGAAGAAGGTGCCAGCGGCATGACCTTCAACCGCAGTGATATGGCACTTAATGGTCAGGCTTGGGCAGGACGTTGGGGAGAATATTTCCTGCGTCAACGTTACCCCAGAACTTGGATGATCAGAAAGGCCATTAAGTCATGCTCAAAGTTGATGGGTACGACGAAGCGATAATTGGCGTCACCGAACGCTGTGGCGCTCCAGATGTTTATGTTTACGATAAGCAAAAGATCGTAGACATCATTGTCGAGCGCGACGGATGCAGTGAGGAAGATGCCGTTGAGTTTGTTGACTACAACATTATCGGCTCCTACATGGGAGAGGAGACCCCAATCTTTATTTACGTCTTCTCACACGACTTCCCGCAAGAGGCATTAGATTCCGAATGGCCGATGTAATCGACTTCACTACCAAAAGAACCAAAAATTCAGACACCGAACCATTCGACGGCGTAACTGCTAATGTAGCACTAACGCAGTCACTAGACGCATTTGAACACGTTCTCATCATGGGGTGGGATAAATCCGGAAATGTATCAGTCAGAAGTGGTGGCGATATGTGCGAAGTCCGCGACGTAATTTACATTATGGAAATTGTTAAAGTTAAACTGCTAGAAGGGGAGTGACATGGGCAAAAGATACAGTCACTGGTTCTGGAATTCAGTATACATCCGTTACCTAAGTCGTAAGGTAGGACGCTTGCATCAATGGCTATGGCATAAGATGTACGAGCGTAAAAACAACTCTTGACATAGATGTAGTTGTATTATTATAAAGAATTAAGGATTGGGCTTTTCCCGGTCGACGAAAGGGTGCTAGTTTTACTGGCGCCCTTTAGTTGTATGAAAGGCTTTATAGAAGCCCATACAGAGCGTTTCTTAAAAATATACCCCCGTACCCCCTAGGATTCCTAAACACGCTTCTGCGGCGTTCTATGGCGCTCCTATCACTATTCCAGCAAAAAGAAAAAGAAAAGGGGTACCCCCTCTTTCGTGGTGTGTGGTGATTGGATGTGTGAAATGCTGTACGACGCGCGACTGTTACGCCGTCAACATCTAGGGGGGTGGGGGATGGGTGGGGGGATGGCCTCCCCCTCGGATTGATCAGCCCTGCCCCAGCAGACGGCTCAGTCTGGCTTGGAGCTCTGCCTCGATCTCTGCCGCAGACCGTTCCCCAGCCTGCTCGATCTCGACACGGTCGCTGAAAAGACCAACTGTCTTGCCCAGCAACTCAAGCGCACGAACCCTAGCCCCATCAGTGTCTGCCTGCATGGCCTCTTCTTGAAGGCGTTTCAAAACGAACTCTTCTCGTCTGGCCTCCCTCGTGCGGCGATCCTCCTCCATCTGCGCCTGCAATGTCTTCACCCTTGCGGACACCTTGGGGTTTTGCGCTAGCTTGCAAGCCTCTTCCCAGATGGTCTTATCTTTCATCCGCTCTGCGTCATACGCCTCTCGGTATGCGTCTGATAGGACTGCACCCTTGGCCACTGCTTGGGCGAAAGCCTCCTGTTTGCCTGTCAGTCTCTCTGGGTTTGCCCCTACCAGTCTTAGGTGACTTGGTTTCTTTGTATCGCTCATGATTGCCTTGGCGGCAGGCCTTTCGGTCGCCACCCTCCTGTAAAAGTTCACATGAACATTATCACCTGCCTCGCCCCCAGTTGTCACCCCCTCTAGAAAGCCCATAGAAGGCCGTACAAGCGTTTTGTGGGCTCTAGGTCAGATCGTACCAGACACCCCTAGAAACGCTCTGTGTGGCCAAATTTGAGGCATACTAGATGTAGTATGTCTTTTGGATTTTGACCTACTAGATATGGTATGTCGCGCTACTCGTCAGGGCTGGTCTTGGGCATAAGGTTCACCTGAACTTTTTTTTGATAAATGTGATTTTTTTGATTGACATGATCTGTGGGTATGGTAAGGAAGGGTTAACAGGGGGTTCCCCTGTGGTGGTCGCGGCACCCGAACGACGCGCAAAAATAAGGGCAGAGGTCACTCCCCCGCTTGTCGCCTGAGAGACGGCTGACGTGATGCGGCGCACACCAACCACCCCACCCGATCGGAGGTATACGTCTTGCGTGGACAGTCCAATGACGGCAAGCAAGCAGTCCCCTCTGCATTTCAGATGTGGCCAGCGTATGCGCTGGCTTCACCTGCAATGTCGCAGGATTTTTTAACTGTCAAACTGGAGGAATTACCCATGACAAAATTGAACTTCAACGGCCTGAACACCAACACCATCCAAGTTGTGGCTCTCAACGAGAAACACATCGCGGCTCGCAAGGCCGACAACGCCGAGAACACGGCTCTCAACAACGAGGCCAAGGTCGAGGCATACGCGCAACTCATAGCCGAGTTTGCTGGTCTGCCGCGCAACAAGAGCGGCAAAAACTTCTTCGCAACGGCGGTATCGACACAGATCAAACTTGATCTGAAAGAGCAATGCGCTCTGTCGGACGCTACCCTGAAGCGCTATTACGAGAACTCGGTCGCCGCCATCAAGCACTACGGCTTCGGCAACAACACCACACCCGAGGCTGTGGCTCAGGCTTTCGCCGATGACGGTATCACGAGCGAAGGCAAGTTGGTCAAGTTGGTCAAAGGCGAAGACCTGCCGCGCACTGTCAAGGTCGCCCAGCAAATTGCTGGCAAACTGACCGTGGCTGGCAACTTCAAAGAGGGCTGGTCTGACGAAGAGATCGAGGAGTTTCACTCGGCTCTCGCCAACGCCCTGCGCGAGCGGCAAGCCGCCCGTGAGGCCGCTGAGGCACAAGCCGCCAGCGACAAGGTGGCCGACGAGGTCTTGGCCGCGCTGGATGCGGCCTAATCGGTAGGGCTGGGGTAACTCCCAGCCTCACCAAAAAGTTCAACTGCACTTTTTATGGAGGCATTATGCTAATCAAATACGCAGTCACAGTTTACTTTGAAACCAACTGCCATGCCGAAATGATCGCCAAGTTCGTAGACGACGAGGTCTATGGCATGGCGGCACCAGCACTCGAGGCATGGGCGAAAGCCAATGGTGGCATCATCACCGAAACAATCACCGCCGAGGAGGCATAATGGAAATCAAATTGACCAAAGATCACCCAACCGAATGGCTGGGCAATGGCTTCGGCTCTGCGACAGCAACGTGGTTTGTCAAAGGCCGTGAGCACATCGCTGTGCGTAAACTCGGTAGCGTTTGGAAAGCTATCGACACCACAAAAGACACGCGCCCTGCGACAGTGATCGCTCGCGGTGATACGCGAGATCAGTTGCTGGTCGCACTGCAATCCAAGTTAGTCTAGACCTGAGCGGCGTGTTGCCACGCCGTTCTAGCCTACACTAAGTAGGATGTTCAACGCAAAAACAGGAGGACTACCCATGCGTTTATCACAAGCACAAAAGATCGTACTTGCATCAATCAAGACGCAAGACGCAAAGTCGCGCGACGCACAGCGTGTCGTGCCATACCTCGTCGGCGGCGCAGGTCTAGGTAAGACCACGCTGATCACTGACATCGCCGAAAAACTCGGCATCGACTGCCGCATAGTATCGCTGGCTCAGTATGACGCTGGCGAACTGGCTGGCTGGATTGTTCCAGACGGCGACGCAATGCGCCGAGTGCGGCCTGACTGGCTTCCATCCGACGGTGAGGGCATCTTGTTTCTAGATGAACTGCCGCAGGCACCAGTCGCAAACCAGAACATCGCCGCGCAGATCGTGAACGAGCGGCGTGTCGGCGATCACTACCTGCCCGAAGGTTGGTCAATCGTTGCGGCTGGCAACCGCACCAGTGACCGCGCTGGCACCAACACCATGCCAACACATCTGCGTGACCGCCTGATGTTCCTTGAGGTCGAGGCTGATCTCGACGACACCATCGAGTATTATTACTCGAAGGGTGTCGACACTAGGGTCTGTGCGTTCTTGCGCTTTCGGCCAGAGTTTCTGCACAAGTTTGATCGTGACGCTAACGCCTGCCCATCGCCTCGCTCTTGGGACAGAACCAGCACGATCTTGGGCTGGGGTCTCGACGAGGTGTGTCAGGCCGAGGCAATCGCTGGTCAGGTCGGACGACCTGCGGCGGCTGACTTTATCGGATACCTTCGGGTGTTCGACAAGGCACCCGATCTCGACGAGATCATTGCCGACCCAACGGGTGCGCCCATCCCCGAGGATGTCAGCATCCTGTACGCAGTGGCGGCAGGCTTGTCCACGAAGCTGAACAAGTCCAATGCCAAGGCTGTGTTGCAGTACCTCGGACGTTTCGAGCAGAAAGAGTTCACCGCCTTCGTGGTGAAGGACGCTGTCGCTCGGGACGCATCGCTCAAGCAGGCCAACGCAATCCGCGACTGGGCTGTGGCTGGCGGCGCACAGCTTCTGATCTGATGGTGGGGGAGCAATCCCCCATCACAAAAGTTCAACTGCACTTTTTCATGGAGGAAATCATGGATGCAAAACTCAAAATCTCACGGGCGAACACGCGCCTGTACATCAAGCACCCATTCTTCGGGTCGCTGTCGATGAGCCTGCAATTCAAGCAGGCACCCGATGGCACGATGGCAACCGATGGTCGGGCTGTCTTTTGGTGCGAGGATTTCGTGACCTCAATCACCGAGGATGAACTGACTGGGGTCATCGCCCACGAGGTCATGCACGTTGCGCTCAAGCACCACCTTCGACGTGGCGAGCGTGATGCCAACGTGTGGAACGAGGCCTGCGACTATGCGATCAACCTGCTGGTGCTGGACGCTGGACTATCACTGCCAGATGGCGGTTTGGTGGACGATGCTTACAAGGGCATGACTGCCGAGCGTATCTACGACCTGCTTATTCAAGACCCAAGCAAACAGCAGGGCGCACCTGAGTGGGGTGAGGTGGTCGATATGACCAACGAAGACGGTACTGCGATGGGTGAGGCCGAGCGTCAGCAGGCTGAGGCCGAGACAGACATCCGTGTCTTCATGGCGGCAGAAAGTGCGAAGGCCGTTGGTAAGTTGTCCAATGCAATCGCTGGTCTGATCAACGAGATGCGTAAGTCCAAGGTGGATTGGCGTGACAAGTTGCGCCGCTTCATCGGCGGTGATCAGCCAGATGACTACAGCTTTCGCAAACCAAACCGCAAGGCTTGGCATCAGTACCGCACGATCATGCCTAGCGTCGAGCGGTCTGGTGCTGGTAACCTAGTGGTTGCAGTCGATACAAGTGCATCGGTCAGCAACTCGGAACTCCAGCAATTTCTGGGGGAAATCAACGCTATCTCCGACGACACCTGCCCGACCAGCGTGACCGTCATCCAGTGCGATACAGGCATCAGGGACGTGCGGCGGTACGAGCAAGGCGAGGTCATCGATAGCTTCGAGGTGCAAGGCCGTGGCGGCACACGAGTAACCCCAGTCTTCGATTATGTCGATGACAACGGGATTCAGGTTGACACGCTTGTCTACCTGACCGATCTGGAAGTCTGTGACTTTCCAGAGCAACCAGACTACCCAGTCTTGTGGGTATCAACCAGTGCGGACGTAGCCCCTTGGGGTGAGGTAGCAATGGTCAAGGTTGCATAAGAATGGGTGGGGCGGCGCAAGTCGCCCCATCTAAAAGTTCAACCTAACTTTTTGGAGGACATCATGTCATATACATTTCAAGAATACACACAATCCAAACGCAATTCAGAGGAACTCAATCGCATTAGAAAGCACTATCAGCTTGAGGACACATGGAAATATGCATTGAGCGATGCACACCAGAACCTTTCAAAGGCGTGGGGTTCTAGCGAACACGACGTTAGAGACAGAACATTAAGTCGTGGTATCTGTGAGTACGTTGGTGCATTGCGTAGGTACATCATTAAGAAACGCACCAAACTTCAACTCGGACTGGTTGGAGAGAGTCGGCGTTATCATTCAAGCACAATCAAGTATCCGTACCAGCCCTTAAAGTCTGCGCTAGAACGTGCGTCAGATGAGGCTGAACGTCTCCTTGACAGAGTGCTATTTAAGTCTTGCTATTGGCACGTTACGACTACGCTGTGCGATACAGCCAGAAGCAACGAGGTTGGGGTTGATGTCGGAAACAATACTTACTCTCGACCAAGCCACTTCGTCACCATACCGCCATCGTGGATGCGGTCAGTGTATAGCAGGGGCATCGAGGTGGTGAAGGATGGCAAGGACTTTTACTTTGTCCTGACCGCGAAGCCAGTCGAGTTTGTCTGGAATGACGACCCGTGCATCACGTTCTATCAGTGCAGTGGTTTCACTTGCAAGAACCAAACCGTCCGCTTCAAGGACAGGTTCTTTGTGGCGAGGTACAACTCGAATGGAACTGATGAGTTTGGTTTTGCCAGTGACAAACCTGTGACCGCAATGTCACCGCTGGCTAGCAAGGCAGGTCAACTGCTTACTCGCCGTGTTCGCAAGAATGTCATGGATGCACTTGCAATCTAATCATAAGGGGTGGCTTCGGCCACCCCGTCACATCGGAGTATTAAATGAAAGCTACAATGAAAGACTTGTCCAAGGTTGTTGCTAGACGTTACAACATCGGGACACACGAACTCACTGGCGCAGGCCGCGCCCGTGTGTTTTTCAAACCGCGCTCACTTTTCTGCTGGATTGCTCGCAACCACCTCGGCAAATCAACCACGCAGATCGGTGACTTTCTGAACCGAGACCACAGCACAATCTGCTATGCCACCCAACGTGCTATCGAGTTTGGCATCGACCCTGTAGTTGTCGGCTCAATTCTTAACGAGGCGCATCAGCTTCGTGAAAAAGTTCATGTGAATAAATTCGGAGGAAAAAATGTCTAAGCGTTACAAACTTACAGCAACCATAGATTACAATGCAGTTGCAGTTGTGAGCGCGGACAGTCTGGAAGATGCTGTCCGTGTTGCAAATGAAACAAGCGCATGGGTGATTGATGATCACGCGCACGACTTTACTGTTGAAACTATAAGCGAAATCAAGGAGGATTAAATATGTCAGTTGAAGAAACATTCAAAGCATTTCAAAACACGCGCAACCTTGCACTGCAAGACTGGCGCATCGAGGACACAAAGGTGTTTAATAACAGAGATGATTATATTGCCGATGCCAACACGGACTATATCGGTGTGATCTCTTTGCTACCACAAATCATTGACGCATTAGCAGGTGCCAGTGATTACATCGCAGACATCGACGACGACGACCCAGTCAACGCCGAGGTATACGGTGACATCGAAAAGGTGTTGAAATCTATTCACAAGTTTTCAAGGGGGAAACAATGGTAACATTCATCGGAGTAATCTCATTGCTATCTGGCGCAGTGATATGCGTGTCAGGCGCATACATCTCAAACACGGGTGACCCAATCAACATAACAATCGGAATGTTGATGTCGTTCAGCGGCGCTGTTGCTATGTTTGGTGGTGGTTTGGCTATTAGAATAGGAGACTAATATGCTTAACATTGAGAGGGCAATCGATCAGTATAAGATTGAGTGCAAAAAGAATGGGCTTACGCCCAAGACAGTAGGTCGTATGGAAATAGACCCGTGGACGAAAGAGCATACACTGTATAGCCAAAGCGGCGAGACAGTTGCTATACTCGACCCAGATGGGTTCGTTCGCACTGTCGTTATACAAAGTGGGAACGCAACCTAGTGTTGCGCTCCTGCGTGGGTGTCCTCCGTTGCCACCAGTTGAGCGCGGAGCGAGCGATGTGCCACCGTCATCGCTCGCTCCATATATTTTTGTTCGTATGAACTTTTTGGAGAGCCACTATGGATGAGGACGTTATCACACTTTATGTACACCTGTACGCCGCACTTTATGAGGTCGATCAGGTTGTTGAACAACGAGTGGCCAAGTTAAATTCTTTAGGCCGCACTACCGAGGGGGCTATCGTAAGTGATGCTCTTGATACTGTGCGCCGACTATCCATGTCACACATTCAAAACATCATGTCTCAGCCTAGTTTGTACGAAGATATGTTCGCCGATGATATGAACGGCAGGCTCGAGAAACACTAATCCGATAGCCCAATCCTCCAGTGTGTCGAGGTGGGGCGGCAATCGCAGTTCTGATGCTACAGGTTACAATCAACGGGGCTATCACTCGTATGGACGTTGGAATTAGAACACCCCACCACTAAAAATATACCGCAACCTTTCCTGAAAAAGACAGCACAGCACCGTGACCCTGCAAGGTAACCCTTGGTTGGTCATCGGTTGCTGGTGTGTGGTTCGCAATCTGATGAGGGAATAAACCACTGCTGACATATAGCTTGCCGACCCGATAGGGCTGGTACTTTATCTCTGCATCCTCGTCAAAACTTTCCTTGTAGTTTAACCCACCATCGCCATGCGGCAACGCCAATGCAACCGTGAAGCTGAACGGCATACCGAACGGCTCGCACCAGCTTACATTTTTGTAGGTCTCATCGATGTGCCAGTCTGCTTGCTTGCCGAGCGATCTGCTATCGAATATGTGGAAGCCAACTCGAGCCGCCATTGGCAGGTCAATCACTTCCCTGCCCATAATTTTCGACAGCTTGTTGCGCGTCAGGCGTAACAGTGCGTCAAAGTTTTCATCGATCACTCTGTTCTTTTTCTCAGCCCTCTCAAAGTATTCATACAGACCATCGAGATATGCCGCCGCACCTAGTGTGCTGAAGCTGTTGCCTCGCCGAACAAAGAACTCGGGACTCAAAGCCAAGACCTTTCTGGCTTCGTCACTGGCCAATTCTTCTGGGATAAAATCAAACTCTTCTATGATATTCAAAATGGAAACTCCGTGTCGTCGTCGTCGTCTTCTGGTGATAAGAACGGGTCGCTTACAATCTGGTTGTATCTTGTCGTAACATTATCATAGACCAGCGAGGCACTACCTTGCTTACCCACCCAAGCAAACCGACACTTCCAAATGTGTATGTCAGACACTGGGCTGATCGGGTCTTTCCTGTGGACAGTCATACCCACATCGGCCTTGGCAAACCAAGCCGCAGACCCAGAGATATCATATCCTTTTGGCACAGGAACATTACCATCCATACCGCGTTGCATCTTAGTAGGATGGGCAACAAACCAGATGTGTATGCCGTGCGCCTGAGCGAACACCCGCAACTGGGTAAGCATATCACTAATCCACTCTGTCTCACTGATTGTGGTTGGACGCTGAATGTAGTTGTACGGGTCGATGATTACACCTCGCACACCATGTCGCATGACTGCGATCTTCATACGCTCGACGATGCTTTCGATTGTGCTTAGAGAACCGTCCGCTTGATACAGAAAAGAAAAGTGCGACTGAACAAAATCTTTTCCGCGCTCTAGTTCGCTCTTGCTTAGACGCTTAGTAGCGCCATCAAAGAATGGCATACGGCAATACTTTGAGATGAGTTTTGCAATATGAAGGCGTGGTTCATTCTCGAAAGAGCAGATGGCAAACTTCCAGTCCTTTCGCTCGGCGAGGTTGACCATGATCTGATCAATAAATTCCGACTTGCCTGACGACGGGATGCCTGTAACAACAGTGAGTTGCCCCTCGACGATTGTGTAGTAGTCATCGACGTTGAAGTATCCCGTGCTTTCTCCACGCCCCATTCCCTTATCATAAATCTCATCAACCTGCTCGAAGAACTTGCTTGCGTCATACAGTCCAGCTACAGGCCACGGTTTACATTGAACCACAGCCTCACGCAATGCGTCAACGCCGTGCTTGACCAACACATCATTGGCATCCTTGCACCCTTCTGGCCATTCAACCTTCCAACACCTATCTTTCCCAATGCGCCTAGCTATTTCCTCTGCCATAGCCTGCCCAGCAGTGTCACCATCGGTGGCCACAACTATCCTATCTGCTAGGTCTATCTTGTCCTTGGCGTCCCAGATAAAACGGAACTTGTTATCGTTGGATGGGTCTATCTTTCCGTCTGTCACCTTCATCGGCGCACCATTGGGAACCGACACTGCTGTGTCCAGACCTGTCTCCATGATTGATAGTGCATCCATCTCACCCTCAACGATAATAAACCACTCGCCAGCGGTGAAGTTTTGCAGGTTGAAGAATGATTGTGGACTACCGTTACAGCTAAAGCCCTTGGTCTCAAGCGACCTGATCTTGTGTGCGTATTCCTTACCATCCTTAACGAATGGAAATGTTATGCAGTCAGTTTCTTTTTGCAGTGAGCCGATATAATTCCTGATGTAACCAACGCCAGCTTTGATCGCTGTCTTTTCGCTGATGCCCCTGCTCTCAAGCCACTCGGCCACTGGTCTATTTATTCTCTCGGTCTTTATAGGCTTTGCTGGTTTGTCCACCACTACCTCAGTTGCCATGCCACCCTTCTCAATCTTCACGAACCCGTTCTCGTTGCAATGCCAACACTGAAATGCAACACCATCATTTTCTACACGCAGACTCATCGTCCGCTCGTGTGACTTGCGCCTTGTCTGTGAACACCTCGGACACTGAACCTTGTGTTGACCACTCTGTAACCCGAAGGCCGCGCCTAAAATCTCACGTTGTAATTCCATGTCTACCCCCATTGAAAAAACTAACGCTAGAAGTGTTCGATCATACTGTCAACAAAACTCATGTGGATTAAAAAGTTCATATGAACTATTAGTATATATAATATATTATTTATTATATATTATATTATAATATATATTATAATATATATATACTAATTAGCATTAGATCGATAAAACTTCTTGAAACGCTTCCTCCTGTATAGTTGATCGGCTGGTTCAGCCGCTAGTGTTGTTTGTATTTCTTTCCTTACAGCATCGTCGTCAAGCATAGCAAGGGCGCAGACCACGCCGAAGTCTGGCGTGTCTAGCCACTCACGAACTTCCTCACGGCGCCTCTTGTCCGTCAGGCTCGCATCGTAAATAGCTTGGGATATTACCGCTTTCCATAGGCGACACTCGGATAATTGATCTGGGCTTCTCTCGGCTGTGACCCCAGTATATATGCTTCTCTCTGACCTGCCTGTCATTCTCGTAAATTTTCCCTTGCATTAAATCCAGTATGAGACTTTCGTCGAGGTCTGGTCGGCGTGTTGCGTAGTGTATTACCATCTCAACCTTTACATCATCAGTCAATAATTTTTCTAGCGTTGGGCATTGTTCGAGAAACATATTCCCATATTTAATTGCCTTGTCTGACTTGATAAACGCTGGCCTGTTACCGAACCGAACCATGCGCCGACTGTTGGCTTTGCTGGCAGGCTCACCATAAACTGTGAATAAAATAATATTCTCTTGACTATCCTGATTATCCATCTTACATTCCCAATATCGGAGGTTACATGACTATAACAAATAACGCAGGATTGCCAAAAGTATTTCTGGACTTTGCCAAGGCCGACAAGTACAGCCGTGGTGATGCCGACATCTCAGTTACACAGCTAATCGACAGCCCTCGTGTTCGCATGATGAAAGAACATTATCGCAATGATCTTACATCTGATGTCAGCGACATGATCTGGGCTTTGTTTGGCACGGCAGTTCATCACGTTCTCGAGACAGCCAAAGAAGAGAAGGGTGTTGTCATGGAGCAACGCATGATGGCTGAGGTCAATGGCTGGACACTGTCTGGTGCCGTGGACTATCAGCGCGTCTACCCTGTCGGTGATGGCTCTGGGGATATGGCCTGCGATGTTATAGATTACAAGGTTACAAGCGTGTGGTCTGTGATCTACGGCAAAGAGGATTGGGTTAGACAGCTTAACTGCTATGCGTACCTCATCGAGAAAAACAAATCAGCAAAAGTAAAGAACCTACAAATCTGTGCCATCTGCCGCGACTGGAATAGGCGCGATGCAATGATGAAGCCAGACTATCCACAACAACCAGTTGTGCTCATAGACATTCCGCTCTGGTCTGAGGACGAGCGCAGGGGTTATGTCGAGGGGCGTATTGCCATGCACCAAGAGGCGCAAATGAAATACGATCTCGATCAGGAGTGGACGCTTTGTTCTAACGATGAGCGTTGGGCAAAGCCAGACACCTTCGCTGTTAAGGCGAAGAACCGCAAGCGAGCATTGCGTGTATTACCAACACGCGAAGCGGCTGAAGACTACATCAATAATTCTGAGGACAAGAATTTAGTTATCGAGCATAGGGTAGGGGAATTTACACGATGCTCTAACAACTACTGCGGCGTTGCAGATAAGTGTGGTCAATGGATGGGCGACCGCCCGAAAACAGATTGGTAATAACGGAGAACCAAATGAGTAAGGTAGCATTTGAAAAACTACAGAGTGTGGAATACTCAAACCACATTGAGGTTAAGGCTGGTAAGTTTAAGTATTTGAGTTGGGCTTGGGCGTGGAAACTAATCAAGCAAAACTTTCCAGAGGCAACATTCACTAAGCATGAGAACCCCCAGGGGTATCCATGTTTTTTTGATCACAACGGCAATGCGTTCGTTAAGGTCAGCGTTACGATTGAAGGCACGACCCACACCGAGTATCTCTCAGTGATGGACAATCGCATGAAGTCTATCCAGAACCCCACAGCAGATGAGGTTAACAAGTCATTACAGCGGTGCTTGGTCAAGGCCATTGCATATCATGGGCTGGGCATTGAGTTGTGGATTAACGAGGACTTGCCCGACGACACAGCCGCACCCAAGATCAGTGAGCCTAAGAAGAAAAGTTCACCCGAACAAAACACTAAGCCAATCTCTGTAGAAATACAGCCAGTTAACAGTGACGCAGACCCAACCGTCATTGAGGCTGATGCCAAGGCGTCGATAGAACAGTTGATCGTTGCAACCTTCGAGGAGTTTATCCCGACCTGCAATACAGAGAGTGAGATTAACTCGTTCTTTAAGTCTAACAGACACGCATACAATATGCTTAGTGAAGCAGACCAGAAAAAAATTAACATTATCTTTGGTGACCGTAAGAAGGCTGTTACCAAAGGTACCATCGCATAACAGAGAAAGGAACAGTTATGGAAAACAGATTAAACAAATTCTTATTGGGGGCGGCAGTGTTATTTTTGCTGGTCGCCGCTGTGTTGTTAGGCCTTTCCGTCGAAGCGGATGCACGAACAGTGTGCCGTGAAGACTGGACTGGTAAGGTAGTTTGCACAGACTCATCTGGCGGTCGGACTACAATCGACAGGGACTGGACTGGCGACACAATCATTCGGGACAATTACGGTAACAGAACTCGCTGTCGTGAGGACTGGGCTGGCAACATCGTTTGCAATTAGGAGTTATAAATGAGCAATTCAAAGTACCCACCAAGCGGAACCCTTGGAAGAAACAAATACAAAGACGCTGAAAACAAACCAGACTACACTGGTAAGCTGGAAATATCCAAAGAGGTTGTACTTGATTTGGTTAACCAGTTAAAGGCCGACCCCAGTCTTGACCGAGCCGTTTGTCAGCTAGGTGGATGGAAGAAGGTTGCTAAGGACGGTAATCAGTTCATTAGCATAAAGGCCAACAAGAAGTACGAGAGCGGTGGCGGCAGTAACAATGTTCGCAACTCACCGAGCCAACAGTCCGCAGATTTGGACAATGTCATCGATGACGATATCCCATTCTAGGATTAGGACTGAACGCTACTTGAAACACCTGCGGGGCAAACCTTGCCTCGTGTGTGGGCAGGGGGGCGAGGCACACCATGTTACATTCGCGGAGCCTAAAGCTATGGCTCTCAAGGTGGGCGACAACTGGTGTGTCCCCCTCTGCCATCCTCACCACATGGAACTACACGCCTTCGGTGACGAAAGGTCTTGGTGGGATTTGAATGGGATTGAGCCGCTCAAGTGGGCGGAAGAAAGCTGGAGAAATTTTAGTGAACGAGATCGATAAGACAAACTCAGATGAGGCAATCGAGCGAGTGGCCACTTGTATACGGGGGCAGATCATGGCCGAGTTATCAGCCAATGATTTAACCGAGGTGGCCAACAAGATACGGGACAGCTTTGATTGGACAGCTATTGCTCAGGTGGTAGCACGGGAAACAGTGTCTGCCATACTGCCAGAAAAAGTTCTTGCGAACATTTCAAAGATCAGGGCAAAGGTGAACCTCTTAACAGGTGTAAGCGATGAGTGATATTAGAACAGCCGCCATAAACTTTGAGGCCGTTAAGGTTTCAATGTCGCAGACAAAGGACGGGGTAATCTTGCGGCTTGCTGTACACCCCAACGAATGTCCCCCTAGTCTGCACACTGATTGGGTCGGGTCTCGCTATATGGTAGCGATGGTTCGGCTTAATGACGAAGACCAACCTATGATTAGCGAACAGCAGGCAGAGACAAACAAACTTATAGCTAGCGCAGGATTACTGTGTCGCAACGATGAGTTTCAAAAGTTTATGCAAGACGTTGGGCTAATAGCAGACGATGTGGTACCGAGCGAGGAGAAGGCTGTCGATGCTCTCCGCTCACACCTTGGCATCAGGTCTCGGTCTGATCTTAATAATAACTCTGAAGCGCGTGAGGCGTTTAAGGTTATGCGTGACGAATTTACAAAATGGAAGAAAGGTTACAAACCATGAACGACAAAAGCGGAGTAGATGATTTGGTATCTGCCGAGGAGATCGCAAAGATTATCCACGTTAGTTTACCCACAGCATATCGCTTGATCAGGACTGATAGCGATTTCCCTGCGCCAGTTACAATCTTGCAGAAGCACAGACGGTGGCGCAAGGCTAGCGTTGTTGAATGGTTCAACAACAAACTTAACCATGCCAAAAGTAACGGAGGTTAACATGGCTACTGATTTTGACTTCACAAAAATAAAAGTGGACACGAACGTAAAGATGCCAAACGCAGAGGACAAACGTAAGAAAGTTGCGTCCTCAACGATTGTAGCAAAACGTATGCGTAAGGGTCACTCGATTGTTGTTCCGACTAAGAAACTTGCAGACGTTATGAGGACCGCTCTACGGGGTGTAGGTAAGTCTTCTTCTATGCGTGTGCAGGATGATGGCTCGTATCGTGTATGGTGCAATGGTCGCCTCAAGGGGCGCGTCACAAAGAAAGCCAAGCAAGTAGCGAGCGCACAGGAACTTCGCAGAAAGCTGGAGGCCGAAGGCGCCAAGTATGAGAGGCGTCTGTCTGAGGACGATCTTAACATACTGCAACGCGCTATTCATGGCGGGATTGGTCGTCAATCTTTTATAAGAGATTTGCCGTAGTCATAACTCCCATCCCTCAGCAGTTGACTATGGTGAATAGCCCCTGTCGGTCATCCCCTCGCCGACAGGGGCAACCAAAGAAACAATGTATATACCAGATAAGAATTTATTTATTGCAGAAATTCCGAAGACAGGCTCAAAGACATTAGCCTTCGTCGCAAAGAGGCTGGTGCCTAATGTTATGTTCGAGGGTCACGCCACCCTCAAGGATACAATATCTCTTGTGGGCCATAATGTTACCACGCTGGCAGTAATACGAGAGCCGAAAGACAGGCTGGTTAGTTCAATACGATACATATACGAAGGCGGCGATAAAGAAGAATACATAGACAAGACAATCAACAACCTTCTGACACTTGGCGATATGTCTGTGCGGCACAAGAGGGCGTTGGGGATACGAGCCAGCTTTGTGTTTATGCAACAGTCGGCATTTATAGAAGGCTCGTCAGCCAAAGATCACTTCTTCTTGTTCGATGAATTGGAAGAGGTCATACGGACGATGGGCTGGACTGGAATGATACCACATATTAACAAGACCGAAAGCGGCCTTGAAAAAGATATGGTGCTAGCACACCCCAGACTTAACAAGGTGATGGGGCTATACGACAGAGACGTTAAACTCTACGAATACATGGCTATGTGTAGAGATTCTGGTATCAGCTTTTTTTAGACCGCTTCCATTTTAAGAAGTCAGCGGCCTGTTCCAGATCGGCGAAGCAAGTCATACGGTTGACCTGCGACTCAGCTTCTGGGTCGATGACAACCCCTATAGCATGGCCGTAGTTCTGTTCTTCATATCCCTTAACTGTAGCGTACTCATCCATAAACTTGTAGCCACGCGCACGAGCCAACCACGGAGTTCTATTATGTGATGGCAGTTCGATCTGAGACAGCGCCCATGTGTGCTTGTGGCCAGAGATATACAGATCGGCATCACCAGTAAACTTAGCGGCCTTCATCTGCCCGTGTAGTTGGTTCCACATTGAATGGCCAGCCATATCATGTGCGGCGAATATCTTTGTGTCTGTTCCATTGGGAAATGAGATGCGGACTTTTGCCTGCCAATCCTCATAGATGTTCTTAGGAGACCTCATCCACTTCACTGGGTCACCAGCACCAGTCCACATATCGTGGTTGCCTGCGATCAGGATTAGCGGGTCAATAGCTTTGATCAGCCACTCTACAAGTAGCCAAGCCTGCTGTGCTGATGTGTCCTGTTTGGAATACAATCTAGCCAAACGACCAACCCAGTTGTTGTGCTGATCGCCGACAGAACAACCATGCATACCCTCTGTGTTCTTAATGATCTCAACATGGCGGCGCAACGTGGGCCAGTCACACCCGTTATCATCAACGTGTGGGTCTCCTAGGAAAGCCAGACAGATTGGGTCGTTGCTTTTAGCCTTTACATTAATCCACTTGCGATGTTCCTTAGCCCGCTTGCGTCGCTGGAAGCTGTCAGTCATCCGATCAATAAGTTCATCTGCACTTATTTCTTCATCTGGCAGTATGGGGATTTCCAGCCCCTTGTTTTCCTCATAGCGAACTTTGAAGGGCTGTACCCCCTCTTGCTTTGCTCTGGCAATTCTGTTCTGCAATGTGTTGCGTGGGATGCCGAGATGAAGAGCGGCCTGAGTTACTGAGCCGTGTATCTCGACAGCATCAACAGCCTCCATCATAACGCTTTTATCTAATGGCTTTTGAGTCATCACCGTTTTCTCCTGTGTATGCACTCGGCTCAACGAGTACAGTTTCTATACAGCCAACAAACCGCTTCCCCTCGGGTACCTGTCTGGCCGCAATTTCACATTGATAAAGATTGTCGAAGTTTATGTAGTTCATATTATTTGAACTATGGTCTTGCCACACCAAGGTATAGAACACTAAAACTGCACAGCACTTAATCATTGTATAGAAAGCATAATTTTATTGGCTCTCTGGGTCAACCTTTGAATTGCCTCATCAATCTGGTCTAGCCGCTTGGACTTTGTGGTTTCGTTTACACGGGGGTTCTTAGAAATTTCAGACTTCTGACGTATCAATCTGTTGCGAGCGTTGTTGAGTGAGTTGATCGCCGCATAGACACGAAGTTCATCCTTATAGTCTTCACGAATTTTTCTGACTCTGTACTTGTCGCCTTTCTGTACCGCGTCTTTAAGTTCAGCATAGGCGTACATGATGTTGTCTCGGTTCTTGATGAACAGTTCTGTGTCTTCTCGTGACGACACAGAGCCAACAAGTTTTCTGGCGAACGGTATATTCCTAACGCCACCCTCTGAGAACAACTCTGCTGGGTCTGACAGGGCGGTAAAGCCAACTCGGCCAACACGCTCAGTAAATCGTCCAATGCCGCCAGTCAAATAACCAAACCAGTAGTCGATTGTGTCTGGAGAAATGTCTACAAATCCCGGCCTCACCTCGCTCCCACCTGTCACCGAATTGAGTGTGCTTGCTAGCCACTTAGATGATGGCGATGTGGTTGACCAGAACAGTTGGCTGTCTGGTTTCTGTAAACCAAACTGCCCTTGCTCTTTGTAGATAGGCTTGTCTGCAAAGTCTCTGTTCTCAATGATATCAATGAACGGGTCTATCACTGTAGGTGCCGCAAAGTTTGCGAAACTTTCTGTGCCGCCAAGCGGATTGATGGTATCGATAGCCGTGCCAACAATCGAAGATGCTGTCTCGCCTGCTGTCGCCGCGCCGCGAGTAAAGCGACTTGATGCTCTGCCAAGATTGGTCGCCATGTTCAATCCGTATGGTAATGGGATTGTGATGTATGATCTGTCTCCAAGCATACCAAAGGTTGGGATGATAAGGTTATGCTCCAAAACGTAGTCAGGTATTTTGTCGTACTGCTCTTGCCCATCGTCGTCCTCATCAGACGCCAGAGCATTAAGCTGGTCTTGTAGGAAGCCAAGCACAACGGCGCCCATCCATATCTTCCGAACCTTGGGAGAACGAACTGCGGCATTAAGCAAGGCGAACGTGCCTTGCAGTGATGCGTTATAGAACAGATACATACTGTTCATAAAGGTTTTGTACTCACCACCCTTGGCAAAGTTAACGGTTACATTACGAGCCGCCTGAGCCGCACGTTCCCTAGTGAACCCCTTGTCTAACAAAGCCTTATATGTCGCAACACGAATACCGTTTTCAACCACAGTGTTGTAGTCTTCAAGGAACCGCAAGAGCGAGCCAGCCTTTTCACCAGCAAAACTGTTCTTCATTTTATTATAAGCACCACGGATGCCGTCCTCAGATATATCACCAAGAAGTGTATCAATATCTGCCATCTGGTCAGCAACACTATTCACCATGTTGGTAGCGTTCTTACCGCCAGCATCAACAAAGTCTTGGTATATAGCGCCCCACTCTCCGCTGATGTTTCCATCTCTAATGGCTTGCTTCAATCCCCTCAGTGCTGACGGAACATTTTTAACAACTGACTTGGCAATCTCATCGATGTCATACTGATTAATGTTTGTTAGGCCAGTTGATAAGTCTCGAACAAAGTTAGTGATAAAGAACTCTGGGTTGTAGCTTGTGTTGATGTTAGAAAGATATCTATTGATGTTAGCTAGACTGCGGAAAAGTGCAGATGTACTTTTTGGTGACAAGCCAGCACTACCTTTCATTGCCATAGCAATGCGTGGGTCTTTAATATCAATAATAATTTCTTGCCCGCCACGCTTAACAATGAGGATGTTCTCTCTGTCTTTGAACCTTGGGTCTGGCGCATAACTTACATAACCGTTCTTGTTTAGTACGCGCCGCGCACGTCCGCGCTCAAGAACTTCGGCGTAACCGCTAGTAAGTTCTGGGTCTGCTTCTAGTATCTGCAAGAAAGAGTCACCGACTTTGTTGCGCTCACCCCTGTCGATTGCACGTTGATGCTGTACGAATACATTGCCAAGCAGATCAACAGCAAATCCAGAGCGCCCCAATGCTGAGATGTCTTCCTTGCCACGGACGCCGAACCTATTGGGGCTACGGCCACCGCCGCCCTGCATATCTGACAGTTCATTCTCCTCATCCATGAACCCACGGAGAGGGACGTAGTCTTGGTACACTGGTTCTGTTGCCTGTGTTTCAGGGTCTGTCTCGAAATAGACTGGGTCGTCTGGGCTTACAAGTCCCTCGTTAACTCTGATCTCGTTGGTACGACGCACAATATCACGGACGCCAGACCGCACGAGTTCCATCTTCCTGCGTTGTTCCTGCGGCAGAGACTCTACCCAAGCTATGATACGGTCTGCGTCTGCGTCTGACATACCAGAGCCAGCTTCGTTGGTTTTGTCGATCTTCCTAATCGCGGCGTTACGTTCCTTAGCGTGAAGGGCGTACAGATACATCTCAACAGCACCCAAATCTTTTGATCTGCTGTTCTCAATATATCTTCGTATGTCTGATGACACACCCATCAAAGAGTTAACCTGAGCGCCATCCAATGCAATGTCCTTGATGACACGGAGAAGCGGCTCAAACAAATCTTTCTGGGCTTTCTCAAGCCTTGCGCCAACAACACCATTGTACAATTCCTCGCGCATATAGGTGTCCATGGCGTCTGTAATGTTAAGACCCTTAGCTCTTAGCTCGTCAATCATGCGACCAACTGGCAACATCGAGTCTTGGAATTTCTGTAGCAGATCGTCTACTACTTGTTGTGTTTCTGCCCGTGCATCAATGAAGCCGACCTTCTTGGCACCACGAACTGCGAACCCTAGAACACGAGCGATTGTATTAGACGACGCGCTATACAGTAAGGAATCAATTTTACTATTGGCATTGTCGGCTAACTGCACCGAACCGAATGTGGTCGGGCGATAACTGAGCATTGGTTGTCCAGATACAAACCCAGCCGCAGGAACACGGCTTTGAGCCGATACCTGATTGTCTACATAAGCTGTCTTGACTACATAAAACCGAGACTTACCGTCAACAGAAGACACCATCTCTTCCATGGCCACAGTGATCGGACGACGAGAGCGAGGGTTTCTGCCAACCCAAGTCAGTGTTTGTGTGCGACGCGATTGATCTTTAATCATCACGCCTTTTTCATCTTCCTCGAAGTTCTGTCTGCGCCACTGGTTAAGAAGGTCGAAGATGGCCTCACTAGCGCTGTCGTAATCAGAATAAGCTACGATCTCTTTTTCGTGGCCACGCTCTCTGATGTGATAGAGACCATGCTGAAACGGCTTTTCTCCGCGACGAATCATCTCAGCCGCCTCTGGTCTGGAGTAGTGTGCGCCAGCAGTCAAGATAACTAGGGATGGCTTACCGCGTGAATCAATCACGAACCCATGGTGATTGACTTTCTTGCCAGCAACAGGCGCAGGAACTGGGGCATACTGCTTAATCGGACGCTGGCTGTACTTAACATCCTCTGATACCTGCCCATCCAAGAAGGCTTTGTCTTCGGCAAGAGTGTCCTTCATCTCCTGCGGAAGATCATCGAACGGGTCAGAAAGTGCAGGCGCACTTTTTGATACACGGGCTGATGAGTCTAGAACAGCTTGATCGGCGCTGACTGTGACTTGTTCTGGCTCGGCCTCGACAATACCTTTTGCCTCTCTAAAGCGTCTAGTAAGTTCTGCAATATTTGCTCGTGTGTCATTCCGGGACTTGCTACTATAAGTTCCAGTTTCTTCGAGTCGGCTGATTGCCTCTGGCGTTCTGATTTCATTCATCTCTCCTAAGTCAAAGATGCCTTCTTGATTACCAGCTTCAGCAATCAGCAGGGCTTGGGTCTTGCTATCTTCAATGATCGTGGCGTCAAGGTAATACTTACCATCTGCTGAGTTCAGCCAGCCACCAGCATATACGGGCTTGCCACTAATGTCGGATAGTATCTTAATGTTATCTACAAAATCGGCAATCACCTCTGGGGTAAGCTGATCTGCATCGATCACTATCTCGGCAGGCTTGATTGGTGCGACAGGGTAGCCCCTGTTCTGCCACTCAAGATCGGCATCAGCCGTTACGGTGAAACCATCTGGATTATTCTTAATGAGATCGAGTAGCTGTGTCTCAGCAAATCTTACATCTGCTTGTTCTGGTCTTGAGACTTCGAACCGCTCCTTAACATCTTGCCAAGTTCTTGGGCTAAATCCTTTATTTCTTCCTTCGACATCGTACTCAAGACCGAGTCTGTATCGTTCTGAATCGGGAAGTGCTTCTGCGATTCTTTCATCTGCAAAACCTTTCTTTCGTAGTAGTGTGATCACGCCATCGACATAATCATTAGTGTCGCCCTTGCCAGGCCTTACCCCAGCAGACAGCAGTAGGTTCTTCTCTGCATACCACATTAGCGCTTGGAAGTCAGACATAGATATTTTTACACCCAAATCTTCCTCAAGAATCTGAGTTGCCCTACGGGTGGCGTCGCGCATATACTGGCGTTGTTTTGCAGTGCGAGGACTTTCCTGAGCCTGCAATGTTGTGTTTTTTGCAAGACGTTCTGCCGCCAGAATGAACGGTGTCTTTTCTGGAATTGGTTGTCCGTTCTTATTTGCTCTGGCTCTGTCACGTTGATACTCGTTGGTGATCTCAATAGCAAGGTCTGAGGCTGTGCCGCTGGAAACCATGTCATTATTGGTGGCTTCCATTGCGTAGTTCAGATATGCAAGGTCAGCCTCGACAGGCTCACTGGCTCCATCTAAGAAATCTGTGATGTTCTGTGCGATTGTCTTGCTGGCTGGCTCTTCAAACGGACGCCCCGTGATGCGGTTGTAAAAACGCATCCACCATCTGTCCATTGTCAGGGCGTCGTAGTTGCCACGGAGATTCTGGTAGAAGCCTTCGCCAATCTTCGGGCCGAGAATGTACGATACATGAACCTGTGCGTTTACAGTTTCTTTTGAGTCTGGCTTTATGCCCAGCTTGGCCAGCACAGGAATGTCAAGTAGATCGCCACGGCGAACCTTGTACGACAAAAGGTCTTTGACCTCTGTCTCTGAAAGCCCAGAGTCAAGAAGCGCGTTGTACAATCTGAACGCGCCAATCATCGATTGTCCTTGCTTGCCCTGAGTTTTCTCTGGGAAGCGACCGCTTTGACGCCACCCCTCATATACCTCATTGGCAAGCCCAAAGTTATCAACAACAGACAGGCCGTTTGATGTTACAGCAATGGCAAAGTCCATAGCGTGTTCAGCCTGTGGGTCTGTCAGTATCTCTGGATGCATTATAGCCATAAGCTGTTTGGCCTGTTTCAGCTTGGCATCATACCACCCAATAGCTGACGGGTCGTTAATCAGTGCGGCCTCTGCCTCTGCGGCCATGAGCGTTGCGATTGTCTCTAAGTTCTCTGGAGTTTCTTCCAGTACAACATTGCCTCGTAATTGCTGTAATGCTTCTAGCGCATCTGTAAGTTTTACCCTGTTGCGCTCCCCAGTTCGCTCAAACGGATTAGGGTCATTCGGTGTTTCTGTTTTCTTATATAGGTCAACAACTGTCAGGTCGCGTTGCTCTGGGGTTAGGCGTCTTAGCGAGAACCTACGCTGACGTACATTGCTTGGGCGCACTATGATTTCTTGCGCGTCCATACCCTCTGGGTATTGAGCCAGTGCTTCTGGTGAAGATATAACGTCCGCTGTGTCCACCATAAATGCTAGCTGTAACTTTGGCTTGGACAGATCAATCCACGCTGGGATTTGGGCGCCCTCATCAAGAACCTTGTTAAGAACCCTTGGGTTGGTTGTGAATGATTGCGGCGCCTCACCAGTCACACTACCGAATCTGTATACAGTCATTACCCGACCAAACGGTTCTAGGCTACGCTGTGTTTGTTCGTAGATTTCATCGCGCAATGATGCGACATCTTCTGGCAGAATTGCCTCATCAACAGTTTTGTATACAACCTGTGACTCTGGAAGTATTGATGCCTCACGCTCGCTTATCCTGCTGTCTGGCATCTTTTCGCCATCAACAACAAGAGGGTTTTTCATAAACGGCTTGCGCTTATTAATCGTAGCTTTCTGTCCTGATAGCTGTCTTAGTGTGGTAAGGGCAGAGGCTATAAAGGCGTCCTGTTGTTCGACAGTATTCAATGGCATCTCATCAAGAACTGCAAACGCCAATCGAGCAACCTCTGGGTCACCGTTTTGTTCGGCAATAGAAGATATAACCTGACGTATTTTAACGCGAGACTCTGCATTTTCTGGGGCAGATATTAACCTTACCAGATCGGAGTTGCGAAGCTGTGAAACGAACTTCATCAGTTCGCTCTGATCTGCTGTCTTGGCTGGTTTAATTTGCTTCTGAGAATACTTGCGATCAGTTCTGTTGATTGTGTCAACAACATCTTGCAGTGATGTCTCTGTCGAGCCACGGACATCCGCCAGAGGTTTGCGATCACGCATACCAATGGTGCCGCTCTCAATGTTTGCAAAGATAGACTCTGGTGTATCAAAGCCAGCGTCTGCATTAGCTCTGAAGATTGCGGCAAAGAAATCTTTAATACGATCAAGTAATGTTTTTACATTGCCGCCTACGTTTATCTTGCCATCGGCGTAGTCGCGGAACATTTCTGCTACAGCTTCTTCTACGATTGAGTCTTCATCGTAGCCACGGATGCCAGTGTAATCGCGCTTTGCCCTGTCGTAATATGTATAGCCACGCTCCTGTAGCTCACCATTCGACATCTTCACATACTTACGGGACTTAACTGCCTTGGTTAGCGAGTTCCATTCTTGCTCGCTGAACAGCCCCAGCTTACGCAGGGCGTGGATGCTCTCGTGGTTAACCACACCCATAATTGCATCAGTAAGTTCATCTGCACTTTTTGACGGGTCATAAATGCCCGTAGAAAGCGCCATAACGAGCTTCCCGTCTGGCGTGGTGTCTAGGTACCCCTCGACAAGAGCATCCATTTCTGGAGCTAATATGGCGTCTGTCTTTAGATCAAGGTCTTTGTTGATACCCATCTGTTTCAAACGGGCTTTGATGTTCTTGCGAACCTCTTCGATCTTAGCTTGGAAGCCCTGAGTAAATTGTAACGCCTCAGCCTTGGCTCTGGACATATCATCCAGTGCCTTCCTGCGAGCTTTTCCCTCTTTGGTTCTTGGGTCATATGCCCGTGCCTGCTGGTCAATAGATAAGACTTCATCATTGATACGCTTAACCTGAGCTATAGCAGTGTCGCGCTTCTTGGTCGCGGCATCAGCCATGACAGCGTCATCGTTGGCAATGCTTTCCTCAATCTGTTTTTCGTACTTAGCAATGTCTTTTTGGATTGCTTCCAGCTTACGTTCGTATTCAACCTTGCGTTGTTTTAGTTCGCGTGTTGGGTCTAGCTTTATTTTCTCTGGGTCTGTTAAGGTGTGACGCCCATTATCAACAGTGATGATGCCATCAGCGATCATCTCATCGCGGATATCCCGAGCCATTCTTATTGGGGCTTTCTTGCCATTAATACGAACAGCATCACGGATTGATTCTAGCGTTACGTTCTTGCCAGATAGTTTAGCGACAGCGTTAACAGCGCGTTCATATTGAGACCAGCGGAATGTACGCTTGTAGTTCTTTGCTTGACGGCCAGACTTGAACGTCATTGGCTTTTGTGCGCGAGCCTCACGGTTGGCCGCACGACCACCAATAACATCTGCTATCTCTTGCAGGCTGGCGTCTTGGTTTAGAGTCTTGGCGTCGCTCTGGTTGTACCACTTAGACCTATAGTTAATCAGCGCCGCCGCTTCTTCCTCTGGTAACTGTGACAGCGGGACTGGTTTGAAGTCCTCTTCTAATTCTTTGTTAACCTGAGCCAGTGCGCTAGTGCGCTCTTGTGGGTTTAGGTCTAAGGCATCCCGTTCTGCTACTGGGTCGTCGTCTATTTCTGCGTTAGATATTTCCTCAACAGACCGAACCCTTTTACCAGTCGTCACCTTCTCAGATGCGTCAACCATTTCTTCTAAGCCGTCTTGTTCAAGCTCGGCTTTTTTTCTGCGGGCTTCTGGGTCACCACCGATAATACCAGTCGTACCCCTCACGGTTCCACCTATAAGTCCGCCAGCAACACCAGCTTCGTAGTATTCTCTTAACGCTTCTTCGTCCGCCAATGGCTTGCCAGCCTGAAGCCTCTCAAGAAATTGTTGTCCTATTTCTGTAGGGGCCTCAGTTATAGCACCAGTGGCTACGTTTTTAACCCCACGAGTTAGAAGCCCGCCACCGCCAAGTAAATTCTTTCCCGGCCCAAGCCCGACCAAGAATCTGTCCATAACGTAATCTAATGCGGCCTGTGGTACCGCCGATAGAATTGCGGCGCCTTCATCCAACTCTGTTATGTAGCCTTGCTCGACTGCTTGTTTCTGCGCTTCACGATTTTGACCATAAAAATATGGGACATTAAACGCCATACCGCCAGCAATCGCCCCAGCAGGGCCAGCAACTGCACCGCCGCCAATAGATGCGCCGACAGTGCCAGCCATCTGGAGCGCAGTAGAACCAAGTTGCTCACCAAAATAGGTAAAGAAGTCGCCAACACCATCAACTTCTTCCCAAGTTTTTAGGGCTGGCTGAACGGCAAGGTCAGCCTTATTAGTTTCGATTACCTCTTGGCCGTATTTTTCAAGACCCTCAATCCCAGTGACCTTGCCAATGCCCTCTATGGCCGAGCCAAAGCCCAACTGCATTTGATCTGTGCCGACTGATAGTCCGCGCATAATTGCGTTACTGCTGGGAGCGGATGACTCCTCGACATTAAACAATACGGGAGCATCGTTAAACTTATCCGTTAGGATTGAGTTTATACGTTGCTGTTCTTGTTCTGTTGGGTAGATGCCAGAGATGTTAAATTCGTAGATTTGACCGCTAGCACCCTGCTGAAAATGCATAGGCATGATGGCCTCCTACTTCTTTGTTACGTCGCCAGCTTTTATGACCCCATCTGTTCCAAAAACGGGTTGCTCAAGCGCCCTGCCCAGAGATATGTATCTAATGTACTCATCGTCGCTCAGTAGAACTTGTCGCAACTCTTCGTCGCTCAACGTTAACCCTCTCTCTTTCGTAAGAACGGTGGCACGTTTTGCCGCGAGATCATAATAATCTTGAGCCGATTTAATTCTGTCTCCTACGGTCAGGCCAGATGATGCCATAGCTTTTTGCAACGCAACGCGAGCGTTGATAACATCACCGAGTCCCTCACGGTAGCGTTTCTGTGCGTCATTGTATGCTTTGAGACCAGCGGTGCCAGCTTCCCCTAGGGCGCCAGCAAGAGTCGGTTCTTCAGATTGCATCATAGCAAGACCAGCCTGCGCGACAGACATCCACTTGTCAAAGTTTTTATCACCAGCCGCGCTCTGATAGTAGGCTTTGATC
>Ga0070749_10000219_pt1 | contig 36613 bp, 49 predicted proteins | sample VirMetDEL_Nov_18_FD_75180 | JGI IMG/M metagenome (GOLD analysis project Ga0070749, IMG submission 75180) | Aqueous microbial communities from the Delaware River and Bay under freshwater to marine salinity gradient to study organic matter... | ecosystem: Environmental > Aquatic > Marine >...
ATTTTAAGTTTAGTAGCTAGACCCTATGGCGGTGTTTTTAATGTAAAAGACAGGGTTTTATCAAGTTCAGGTTATAGTACGATTGAATATCCTTACCCTTTAAAATTTACTGAAAAAACAGATGTAGAAGTTAGAGCTCAAGCAGACTCGGCAGGTGGAACAGTTACCGTTTCTGCTGCTTTGGATATATTATTAATACAAAATAGACCTTTCCCTGAATAATGGAATCTGCAGTTACTATTATTCAAGAGGTTGGTTTTCCAATAGCAGCAGCAATAGGTTTAGGTTGGTTTATTTATAAACTAGTTATTCGTATTGTTGATGGCATGGAATCTAAACTAGATGCTGTTGATGAAAAAGTAGAATCACAAATAGCAGCGATTGAAGAACGTCTAGGAACAAAACTAGATTCACAACACGGTATTTTAGTTGCTTTAATAGATAGAGTACGTAGTCTAGATAATGAAATTATAAGACAAGACACTATGATAAAAACTATATTAGGAGTACCACAACTAATAAATCAAGATAAACTTGCAAAGGCGGATAGAGATGACCAAAGAAAAGACTAAAAAACAATTAGAAAAAGAACAGCTCGAAAAAGATAGAATTTTGTGGTCACTAATGCTTATTGGCATAGTTTTGATTATTGGTATTTTTGTAGAAAATATAAAAGCAGACCAAATAGTACATAAATTTAAAAATCCTTCATTTAGTGGTATTAATACATCATCACATTACCTAACGATTGAAAACCAAGAGTTTAATCGTAAAATGAGTATTAAAGAAGAAATAAAAGCTATACAAGAACAAATAGAAAGAGATAAAGAAAATACCACATTAGCTAGATTTATACGTAATTTAGAATCAAGAATTTATGCACAACTATCAAGACAGTTAGTAGAAAATTTATTCGGAGAAACTCCGAGTACATCGGGTGTTTTGAGCTTGGAAGGAAACACGATAGAATATAGTATCGAAAACGATATTATAACTTTAAAAATAACTGATGCTGATGGAAATATTACCGAGATACAGTTACCTATTGGTGATTTTGCTTTCTAGTTGTAGTTTATTATCTGTAAACGATGTTATTGTAAAAAATAAAACAGTACCTAATGTTTTAGAAATACAATCCGAAGAATTATTACAAGTTGCACAGCCTAAAGTCCCTATTGTCGTTGCTGTTTATCCAAATAGTTTTACAGACCAAACAGGACAACGTAAAAGTAATAGTGAGTTTGCTTTATTTTCTACCGCTCTTACACAAGCACCGAGCCATTTATTAATTCGAAGCTTAAAACATACTGCGGACGGTAAATTTTTTAGAGTAGCTGAAAGAGTCGGTTTAGATAATCTTACAAAAGAAAGACAACTTATACGTTCAGCTAGAGAACAAAACGAAAAAACTGATGGACCTAAACCTATTATGCCATTATTATTTGCAGGTGTTCTTATGGAAGGGGCTGTTATTGGTTTTGATACAAATATTAAAAGTGGAGGTAGAGGAGCTAGATATTTAGGTATAGGAACAAGTACGCAATATAGGGTAGATAATATAACGGTTGCTCTTAGAATGGTTTCTATAGCTACTGGAGAAGTTTTAATAGATGTTTTAATTAGTAAACAAATATATAGTTATGGAAGGTCGCAAGATGTTTTTAGGTTTATAGAAGCAGGAACAGAATTAGTAGAAATAGAAACAGGTGATGCTGAAAATGAACCAGCAACGTTAGCGTTACAAAGAGCTATTGAAGAGGCTGTTTTGCAAATCGTCAAAATAGGCTATGATAAAGGTTACTGGGAGGTGAAAGATGAAAATATTAATTAGTTTATTACTAACCTCAACATTCGTTTTTGCAGCTGATAATGAAATATATGTTGACCAATCAGGTGCTACAGCGAATATTGATTTAGAACAACTTGGTTCAGGTAATATTATCGGCGGATTAAATTCTGTTGCTGGTACTTTAACCGCTTTAGATTTAGACGGGTTAAGTCTTACACTTGATATAAATCAAATAGGTGACACTAATAAATTTTTAGGTGATATTCTTGGTGACAATATCACAGGTTTCTTTGAGTTTGATGGGGATAATAATAACTTCACAATACAAGGAGACCCAACAAACACATACGGAATAGATAGTTCTGATTTCAATGTCGATGTTACTGGTAGTTCTAATAACTTTACATTAGATGTTGGTACATCCGCACTTGCAGGCACACTTGATTTAGATTGGATTATCAACGGTGATAGTAACACTTTTGATTTTGATATTAATTATGACGGGGCTACTAATTACGTAGACGTGGACGGTGACGGTAATACAGTAAACTTTACGGGGAGCGGATATGCAGGCGGATATTTCTATCTTGACCAAACGGGTAACAGTAGAACATTCAATATCACACAAAGTTCAACGTTGGTTGCTGACTGGCTTAAGATTGAGTCTACTGGTAACAGTGGTACTGTTTGTGTTGTTCAAAACGACCAAGGCACAAGCACAAGCTGCTGATATTGGAGATATATCTGAACTAAACGGTTCTGCTCAAATAGTAAGGGATAAACCTTACGACGCTAATTTACAATTTGCTATACAAAGTAATGATGAAGCTATAACGACTAACGGTCGTATGGCTATTACTTTTTTAGATAAATCCGTTGTAAAACTTACCGAACATTCTCAACTACTTATAGATGAATATATCTATGACCCAGACCCTAGTAAATCTAAAATGTCTCTCAACTTTGCTTTAGGAACAGCAAGATTTATAACAGGTAATTTAAACCGTATAGATAAACAAAATATTAAATTATCCACACCTACAGCAAATATAGCTATTAGAGGTACGGATTTCACAGCTACCGTTGATGAGTTAGGTCGTAGTCTTATAATCCTACTTCCTGATGCATTGGGGCTATCTAGTGGCGAAATAGAAGTAGTTACGGCAACAGGTAGTGTTTTATTAAATAAACCATACCAAGCTACAACTGTTGATGTGTTCGAAAACTCACCTAGTAAGCCTGTAATATTAGATTTAACTTTAGATATTATAGATAATATGCTTATAGTAACTCCTCCAAAGGAAAATACTATTGCGTCAGAAGAAATAGCAACTACTAAAACAGTTAATTTATTAGATTTTAACGATTTAGATATTGATTATTTAGCTGAAGATTTTTTAGAAGATAATAGTTTAGAGTTTACTGAACTAGATATTAATTATCTTGACGTTAATTTTTTAGAAGATTTACTAAATGTTCTCGACGCTTTAGCTATCGAAGATGAAGAAGACCAATTAGCATTAGCAACAGGTGTAACTATATCAGGCACATTAGTGGGTCAAGATGCTAATACACAAATAACTACTATAGTAACAGGTCAAACTATAAGTTTACGTAGAAAAGTTAGTGAATCTGTTCAAGTAGATTTAAATGCAAGTGAGGGCTATACCGTAATTTTGATACAAGACGGAGTTTCTAATATAATAAAAGTAAATGGTGGTGGCGATTCTACTATCACTATTAGACAAAGTAGCGGATGAAAAAATTATATATATTACCTTTAATCATATTATTAGCATTACCGTTAATATTTCAATCAACGCCCACACAGATTATAAAACTTAAAACGTTTGATACGTTTATACAAACACCTGCACCTAGTGGTAATTTTACTATATTGAACATAACTGAAGAAGATGTAGAACGTGAGGGAGGTTATCCCTTACCTAGAAAAAGGTTAGCAGATATACAACTTGAATTATTAGGTCGAGGTGCTTTAGGCGTTGGTTGGGTAATAAGTTTTCCACAGCCTGATAGACTTATGGGAGACGAAGACTTCGCTAGGTCTTTAGGTTATGGTCCTAGTGTAATAGCGATGTTCGAAACACCTAACGGTAATTATCCTAAAACTACAGGAACAGTTATAAAAGGTGAGGATATTGGTGGTATACTTACTAAGGGAGTGAAAGAAAATTTCTACACTTACGATAATATACTACAAGGAATAGCTACCGCTCCCACCGAAGTTGACCAACTTGTTAGGAGAATTCCTCTCTTATTAAAGTCTCCTGATGGTTGGTTAGCTTCTTTTGGTACGCAGATATATAAAGCATTATTTGATGTAAAAACTTATATTATCACTACAAACGAAAACGGTATACAAGAAATAGCTATACGTGGTATACCGCCAGTAAAAACTGATAGTTTAGGTCGTAAGTGGATTAGTTGGGTAAAAACCGAAGAAACTAATCTGCAAGAAATGAATGTAAACGGTAAATTTGTTTTTGTAGGTGTTACCGCTAATGGTGTTATGCCGCAAATTGCTACGCCTGTTGGACTTTTAGAACCACATAAAATACAAGCAGCTCTTGCAGAATCTCTTTTAATTCAAGATAGCCCCTATATACCCGATTACGCATTAGCTTTAGAGTTATTTATATTTATAGCTTCTATAGGGCTCGTATGGGCGTTTATAAGCTATTTAGGTATAACTTGGGGGATAGGTCTAGCTTTACTAACAATGGGTTTAACGGGCTTATACGGCTACTATACGATAACTACAGGAGTTTTAATAGACGTTACGTGGTCTTTAATCTCTCAATTTATTACAGGAAGTATAGGTTTTTATTTGAGATTTAGAGAACAATATAAATTAAGACAACAAATTAAAAAACAATTTGAACATTATTTAGACCCACGACAGGTAAAACGTTTACAAAAAGACCCTGATTTATTAAAACTAGGTGGAGAAAAAAGACGTTGTACTTTTTTATTTACCGACGTTAGAGGATTTACTGCTTTATCTGAAACATTAGAACCTGAAGAAGTTACAAAAATTATGAATAAAGCTTTAACTATCCAATCTGACGCAGTACAAAAATATGGTGGTATGGTAGATAAATATATTGGTGATGCAATGATGGCTATATTTAATGCACCCTTAGACCTTATGCACCATGAACAAGTAGCCGTAGAATGTGCTAAAGAAATACAAGAAAATATTATTAAAGCCGATATAGGTGTTGCTATAGGTGTAGGCGTAAATACAGGTGAAGCGGTTATAGGTAATATGGGGAGCGATACAAGATTTGATTACAGTGCTATCGGAGACGCTGTTAATACAGCAGCTAGGTTAGAATCAGCTACAAAAGAAGCAGGTGCTGATATACTTATAGGCGAAGAAACAGAAAAATATTGTGGTTATCACTTAAAACCATTAAAACCAATAAAAGTAAAAGGTAAAGAAAAACCTTTAAAAATATATACTTTTTGATATATAATCAGGGTATCAGCCATTTGTGCTGCAGCTTACGAGGTGAGCTTTAACTCGCAATTACGTGAAAACACGCTGGAGTAACAAAATTTATGGCTTTATCTTTGATAAAAAATAATAAACTTACATACGAAGAAGCTTGTGAGTTTTTAGATTATAGGGAAAATAAAAAACAATTTCAAAATAAAATCAAAGAGTTCGAAGTAGCTATTGCACAGCATTGCGTAGAAAACAATAAACAAGAATTAAATAAACAAATTAAAGGCGAAACAGAGGGAGCGGTAACGCATGATTTCGCAGACGGTCAATATATACGTAAAATTGTTATGCCTAAAGGTTTATTAGTAACAACTAAAATTCATGCTAAAAACCACCCTTATTTTATTTTATCAGGTGAAGCCTCAATATTTAGTGATAAAGGTGTAGAACGTATAAAAGCACCGCATCACGGTATAACAGAAGCAGGAACTAAACGAGCACTTTATATTCATGAAGAATGTACTTTTATAACAGTACATAGAACAGATTGTGTTAGTGTAGACGACGTAGTTAATGAAGTAGTTGTTGATGATTTTACAGAATTAAAACTTCAAGGTTTTGATATAAAACAAATAGACACTATCATGGAGAAATTTTAATGGCTTTTGCTAATATCGCTACCGCTATAGCAGTCGGTGTAGGTACTAATTTAATTACTAGTAAAATTATGGGCGACCCTGATATGCCCAAACAAATTGGTAGTGGTACTGCACCATCCTTAACTCCTGGTGGGGATATAGATATTGCCGAAATAGCAGGAACTGATGTACAAGATTTTGATAAATTTACAAGCACTGATTTTGCTAAACCTTCTCAAAACGATGAAGAAATGATTATGCAAGAATTACAAAATGCAGGTGTATCACTAGAAGATTTAAAAAACTTTGGTATTCCTGGAATGTACGTCGGCGGTTTATTACGTAAAATGAATTTAGGCGGTGCCTTAGGAGGTCTTGCGTCTATAGATTTAAGCAGTTTACAAATGCCTGATTTATTATCTGGTTTAGAATTACCTGATTTTGGTTTAAATCCTGAAGATATAGATATACCTAAACCTGAATTATCTATGTTTGAAAAATTATTGGCAGGATACGGAAACTTAGACCCTTTAGTTCAAGAACAAGTTAATAAAGGATTAGGTCAAATAGGTTCAGCAGCTCTTCTTAAACTTTTTGAAGATGACCCTGAGCCAAGAAAAAGTCAAGTATCTACAAAAACTCTTCCAGCGGCAGGTAACGCAAATAGAAGAAGATTACAATTTGACCCTATCGGTATGAAAGATGGCGGTGACCCAGATAAAGTTTTAAATAGAAAAATGTTTACCCCTATGTTAAGTGGTGGTGAACTTGACGGTCCAGGAGGTCCTAAAGATGACCTTATACCAATTATGGCAAGTGATGGAGAGTTTATGTTATCTAAAGCTACAGTAGATTTAGTAGGTAACGGCAATCATAATAAAGGTATTGCGGCATTAGAAAAATTAAATAATAAAGGAAATAGAGTTTATGGCTAGTAGAGAAGAACAAGAATATTCCAGTCAAGCCCCCGCTGGATATATAGGTAATTTATTATCACAAACCATATTCCCGTATGCGACGCAATATTTTCAAGACCAATTCACTAATTTAGGTACAGCAGATAGTTCACCGTTTACTTATACAGGACAAAGGGTAGCTGATTTTGACCCTAGAGAAGTATACGGAATGCAACTTGCTGATGCAGCAATAGGCAGTTATAGACCTTATTTAGGTGCACAAGCAGATTTATTAGACGAAGCCGCAGGAATATCTAGAGGTGCTTTAGGTAGAGGACAAGACGAAATAACTGCAGGGCTAGGAGCTGGTAGAGGTCTAGTCGGTGAAGGTGCTGGTCTTACAAGAAATGCATCATTTGATTTATCAGGAAGAAATTTAATAAGCGGTGCACAACAAGCCCAGTCAGGTAGAGATTTAATTAGTGGAGCAGTTTTTGGTCAATCAGGTAGAGATTTAATAGGTGGTGGAGTTCCTTCGTTTACTGAAGCACAACAATTAGCAAGAACAGGAGCACCTAATTTAGATTTAGCTAGAATGGAAACAGCAGCAGCTAGACCACAGTTCGGTGGTGCTAGAGCTGGTTTTGCAAGTGCTAGAGCAGAAACTTTAGGAGCAAGACCAGATTTTAGACGTGCTACAGGAACATTAGGTAGAGCAGAACAAACAGGTTATGGTTCTACAGGTCGTTTTGACCCTAGAGGTATAAGTAGTTTTTATAATCCTTTTGAAGAAGATGTAGTACAACAAACATTAAAAGACGTTAGAGAAGGATTAGCTACAAGTGATATGGGTCTTAGAGACCAAGCTGTTAGTGCTGGAGCTTTCGGTGGTTCAAGGTCTAGATTAAGACGTGGTGAATTAGCAGAAAATGTCGCAAGAGGAGCAGCAGAACAAATAGGAGCTATCCGTAGTGGTGGTTTTTCTGATGCAGCAAATAGAGCACAACAAGCTTTTGAAGCACAACAACAAAGACAAGCAGGTCTTGCAGGATTACAATCTAATATAGCAGGACAGCTAGGCGGTTTCGCAGGTCAAGAAGCACAAACTGCATTAGGCAGAGCTTCTCAATTAGGTAATCTAGCAGGTCAAGAAGCAGGATTAGCAGGTCAAGAATCTCAAGCAGCGTTAGCAAGAGGTAGACAGTTTGGTGACCTTTCTACAACCGAAGCAGCAAACCAATTAGCTAGAGCACAACAATTAGGAAGTTTAGAAGCACAACAAGCCCAAGCTAAATTAGCAACAGGTCAAGCATTAAACGCATCTGAACAAGCAGCAATAGATAATGCTATGGCAAGAGGTCAACAATTAAATATGTTAGACCAACAAAGATTTGCTAACCAATTACAACAAGGTCAACAATTATCTAATATAGACCAACAAAGATTCGCTAATCAGCTTCAACAAGGTTCTCAATTAGGTGCTTTAGGTCAACAACAGTTCGGTATGGGGTTACAAGGTGGTCAAGGTTTAGCAGGATTAGGACAACAAGCAGCAGGAACTTTATCAGGACTTGGAACACAATATAGTGGTATGGCAAGTTTATTACCGCAATTACAACAACAAGATATTCAATCAATGATGGGTATGGGTGGTTTAGGTAGAGGTAGAAGCCAATCGTTAATGGATTTAGGTTATCAAAATTTCGTAGGTCAATACAATTTACCGATGCAATTAGTACAAAATCTTGGTTCGTTAACCGCGTCTCTTGGACCGTTAGCAGGTGGCTACGGCTATGCAGGTGGTGCACCAGCAACAAATTCAAACTATACACCTACTAATTATTCTACTCCTTATACAGGGGTACAAAATATGTCGATACCTTTTCAACAAACACCTTATACACCACCAGCATCAACAACACAAACCTATACACCACCAGCAGGAGCACCACAAGCAGGACTAGGAACTTATTTTAATCAAGGTCCTACAAATTTCCAAAATCCAGCACCAGCAATGGGTGGGTATCAAAACATGGGTCTTGGAAGCATGTTTGCACCAGGTGGTCCTGGCATGTCCATGGATGAGATGAGTGGTGTAGGTTTAAATACAGGTCTTAAAACAACAATTGGAAGCATGGGAGGACCACAATTAAATGTTACAAACCGTTTCCTGGAGAATAAAGGTCCTGGAAGTCTTCAAAACCAACCTATAAGAGCAGGTATTGGAGGTTTATATGGCTAAGTATAATCCTTTCCCAACGTTCGGAGGTAAACAAGGAATAGTAGGCGTACAACCTGTACAATTACCACAGGTACGTACATCATTTCCTACTGCTAGACCTCCAATACGTAGAGCACCTGAACCTACAACTAAAGAAAAATTAGGTGGATTAGCACCTTTATTTTTAAGGGGAGCAGCAGAACTATTTAAGAGTAAACCTCAACCGATGTTAACTCCTACAAAATTTTATGAAAGTATTGGTGCTGACCCTGAAAACCCATCAAGAAACGAACAAGCACAATTAGCAGCATATACAGCATACGGACCTCAAAGAGACGTAGGTGGTTTTAGAGGAATGGATTTAGCCGATATTGTAGTTGCTTCGCAAATGGGTAGAGGTGCACCACAGTATGTTTCTAGTGCGTTAAAATTACGTCAAGCAGAAGATGTACGTGATACAAATGTTAATACTCAAAGAGGTCAATTAATAAAAGAATTTTTAAAACCTGATAAATATAATTACGTAAACATAATAGATAAAGAAGCAGCACAAATGGGGTTAAATGCAAATTTATCAGGTAGAGAAAACGATAGAACAGGTGAATTAGAATTATTATTACCGAACGGAAAATTTATATTAGCAGGTCCAAATTATTTAAAACAAACAGGTACGGGAAATATTGTAATACCTGAAGACCCAAAAGCTAAAGCTATGAAAGATATATTTGACCCAATATATGAAAAAGAATCGTCAGTTATCGGGTTAGTTGGTTTAGCAGGAGATACTATAAATAACTTGCGAAACCTAGACGAAGGAGCATTAACTCCTAATACACTTACATCATCATTAGTTGGTTTAGGTGATAGAGCAAGAATAGAATTTAATAACTTATCTAAATTAGGTACTTTTGGTATCGGTGATAGATTATTTGCAAACCTAGATGATGTAGCTAAAGGCACTGGTGGTAGTTTAGGTAGAGAAGGTGACGGTCAAATAGCTAAAAACCTTTATGAAGCTATACAAAGCGGTGATGAAGAAGCAATAAATAAAGCAACATTAGAATTCGAAAAAGTTATGGAAGAGGAGTATGGTTTTACTCTGAAAGAAAGAATGGAAGATACTGTTTATAACGATGTAAGATTAAGGTCGCAATTTTTACAATTAGCTTATACTGCAGCAGCGGTTAACGGGCAAACAGGTAGAACATTATCTGATAAAGATTTAGCTTACCATATTCGAATAGTTGGTTTAGGTCAAACTACGAACCCAGAAGTTTTAATTAAAAACTTAGAAGCTTTTGTAAACGATAGTATTACTAATGTTGATAGACAAATTAATTTAACATTACAACAACAATTTCCAAATTTTGCTAAAGATTTATCTACTAATGAAATAGTACAAAGTTATTTCACACCTTTTTATACCGTTCCGCAAAACGAAGCGGGTCAAAATATATATAGTATGAGTATAGGTGATTATTCTTTTAGACCTTTTGCTTCAAGACGTCCAGGATTAGGTATAGAAAATTTTACAACTTTACCGAGTCCGCCAAAACCTAGAGTTAGAAGTTCTGATGACGAATATAACGAAACCTTAAATAATATTTTAGGCGGTAGCTAATGAGTGACGCATACGTTGAACAAGTAGTAAACGAAGTTTATCGTACACCGTTATCTAATAATCCAAACTTAACTTACGGCACAGCATTAAGTCCTATGGAAATAAAAATGCTTGCAGTAGTTAGAGACGAAAACGTTCGTAATAGAGAATTACAAGCAGGTAATTTAACTCAAGAAACCTACGAACGTATCTTAGAAGCAGTACCCGTTATAGAACAAAAAATAAATAAATACAATATAGCACCTATATCTTATACGTTAGAAGAACGTGAACCCGATATATATAATAAAATAATAGAAGACCAAACTTCTGGTGCAGCAGAAGAAAGACGTTTAATGGCAGGTGTACGTGGTAATTACCCTACAGGGTATACACCTTTTGAAACAAAGCCTCCGATAGGTTTTGAAAAAAGACAAACGATAGCTAGTTATGGTATTGACCCTGATAATCCTTACGAATTTAGAGATAGAGAAACAGAAGCAGAATTTTATAAAGGATTAGCTTATCAACCAAGAAAATTATCTAAAAATAATATTCAATATATTTTAGATAAACAAAATATAAAAGGTGATTTAGATTATTTAGACCCAACTAAACCTAATTTAGGTTTTAGATTTAAACCTGAAGGTAGTGATACATATCAAATATTACGTAATCCTAGAATTACTCGAGACGATATATATCAATTTATGAGGCAAGAAGGTCCTGCTATTGGTGGTGATATAGCGGGTGTGATAGCTACTAGTGCAAGTGGTTTAGGTTCTGCATCAATTCCTAAAGCTTTTTTACAAATTTTAAAAACAACTGCTGGTTCTACAGTTGGTGCTGTTGGTGGTGATTTGGCTCGATTAGTTTACGGTAATCAACAAGGCTATAATGATTTAGATATAGAAGAAATGCTTAAAGAAGCAGGTATTGCTGGACTGTATGCTGCTGGTGGCACAGGAATTGTAAATACCGCAATGAAAGTATTTCCTGCTTTTTATAGATTATTATCAGGCACCCAAGTTCCTAGTGATGTAGCAGAAAAAATACAAAGAGTTTTAGCTAGACAAGAACAAACTTTACGTAATAAAGGTGCAAGTGAAATTCTTTATGGTAAAGACGTTCCTACAGTAGACGCTATAAATGAACAAACAAGAAAATTTGTAGAAAAATTTAACGCAGAATATAAAAGCTATAACCCTACATTATCAGGAGCTAATCCATTAGACCAAGAAGCAGCTGATTTAGAACATATTTGGTTAAAAATGGCTAATGATGATGAACTAAAACTTCTATATAACGAAATGAAAGACGGTAACCAACAAGTTATTCGTAATTTAATGAGAGCTTTAGGTAAAGAATTTGAAGAAGGTACTGTTCCTATTGGTAGAGAGGTTGATGCTGCCGTAAGAGAACAAGCACAACAAAATATTGATACTTTTGTTTTAGAAGGTAGCGAGGCAATAAATCGTATTATAAAAGAAATGAACGAAGGTATACCATTACCTAAAACAACAATATTTGATAATACTGTTAAAGGCGAAACAGAAATATTACCTAAAGTATCTACTAATCTTAGTAAAATTAAAGATAATTATTTATTAGATTATCAACAAAATTTTAATAATTTAATAAATGACCCTCGTTATGCTGAATTTACTGCTGGTGCAGGTTTTACTAGACAAACAGCCGCTGATTTTAATATTTTAAAAAATAATACAAGTAGACTATTTAAAAGAAAAGAAGCATTAAAAGAAATAGAAGATACGTTAGGCTTAGCTAACGCTGAAAAAACTTTATTATACAGATTAGCAGGTAAATCTCCTGACGGTAAAGCTGTTTTTAAAGACCCCGAATTTACAATAAAAGAATTATTCGAATTACAAACAGTTCTTAACGAAGTAAGAGTTAATTCAAAAATACCAACGTCTAGAAAATTTGCTTTTGAAGCTATTGAAAATATTAATAAACAAATAGATAAAGCTTTTAATGACGAAGTAGCGAAACGTTTAAATATTAAAGTTAAAAGTAAATACGGTAAAAAAGATTTAGACGCAATAAACGCATATAAACAAGAAAATAATTTTGGTACTGATTTAACAATTGCGTATAAAGAAATGAACCAAGCGTATAAAGATGTTGATAATCAACTTCTTAATCAATTAATTAAAAACGAAGCACCTGAACAAATGATTCCCGCTATTTTAAATACAACAACTAAAGGTGCTACAGTAAATACACGTGTATCCGATTTTATTAAAGTATTAGAATCAGGTGGAGAAGACGGTTTATTTTATTTACAAAAAGAAATGTTAGACCATATTAGAAATAATATTATAAAAGCTGATAATACACCGCTACAAAATAATAAAGCTGTACGTGATTTTATTAATGACCATAAAGGTACACTTAATGCTATTTATAAAGATGATTTTGGTAGAGTTTTTAACAAAAATTCTTTAGATAGAATTGGCAAAGAAATAGCTGAACAAGATAAAGTGATTAATACTTTAAAAAATACTTTTGGTGTAGAAGTTGATGCAGTAAATCCCGTATACGATATTGTAAATAATATTATTAGAGCAGGAGTTGATACTAGAAGTACAGGACAATTAGCGAACGATATAGATTTTTTATTACAAACAGTAAAAGGTAACGAAGTATTAGAAAATCAGATTTCTCAATTAACAAAAAATATTATTTTACGTGATGTATTAGATTTAAGACGTGGAGCTGATGGTCAATTTATTTTAAATCCTGATAAATTAAATAGGTTTTTAAACGAGGGTTTAGGACCTGATGAATTAGCAGGTCGTTTAACTTTCGAAGAAACTTTTGGTAAATTATTAGGAAAAGATTCTAAAGATACTATACAAATATTACGATTATTAAGTGGTATGGGTCAAAGAGAAATGGGTCCTGGAATAACAGAAGGTTTATCTGTTGCACTTAAAAACGTTGAATCTGCTAGAGCATTACCTGGATTTAAATTTATACAAAGAATGTTAATACCACCGCTAACTCAAACAGGTAGAAGGGTTACTGCATTAGATGTTTTAATGAATAAACGTGCAGAAGCAATGATAGGTCGAATGGTAGCAGACCCGAAGTTAGCGAAAGAAGTTATAGCTACAATAGAAGGTAGAAAAAGTTTACAAAATTTAGCTAATTTTCTATCAGCGTATAATAATGTTTACCTTAAAGATATGGGTAACGAATTAAAATATTACGATGAAGAAATGAAACAACAAAAAATAAGACCACGTAAAGTTGTGGATGAAAAAACACAAGAAAAAATAAACCAAATAATTGAGAACTACGGACAATGAGACTATTTAATGAAAGAAACGGGATATTATCTTTAGCTGACGCTAGGAGAGATGCTAATTTATCACGTGCAGGTGCAAAAGACCAGTACGAAAGCGACGTTGCTGATTTTAAAGATAGTTTTGTTACCGATTTAGAAAACGATTTTATGTCTAGTGACAATACTTTTATGAATCCCTTATATATGCCCCCAAGTGTTTCACTAGACATCCCGCAAGAAGAAATATTTTTACCACCTCAGTTTATAGAAGAAGATATTTTTATAGATGAACCAATTTATACACCACCTGTGAATGATGCAATAACTCCACCTGCAGATAATATTTATGATGAAATAATTAATCTACCAATATCTAAACCACCTGTAGATATGCCGCCCCCATTTAGACCACCTGTGAATGATTTTCCACCGTTTGAGCCACCTATAGATATGCCGCCCCCATTTAGACCACCTGTGAATGATTTTCCACCGTTTGAGCCGCCCATAGACATACCTCCTCCTGGATATGGACCTCCTGGATATAGACCTCCTGGATATACACCTCCTAAAGATGGATATAGACCTCCTAAAGACGGTAGAAACCCACCGTACGACCCACCGTACGACCCACCGTACGACCCACCAAAAGACCCACCGTACACACCTCCTATAGATACTCCTACACCTAGACCTATGTATAGACCGCCAACTGATTTTAGTAGCGGAGCACCTGCGTTAAATATGGCGATAACTCCTGGAGAGTTCGGAACAACTCCTGGATTTGAACCACCTCCGCCACCCAGATTTGAACGTGCGCCAGACGACGATGGCTCAAAACGACCACCTATAGATAGACCCCCTTATGTACCACCAGATAGATATCTTTTAGAAAGACAAAATAATGGTATGAAGTTCGGTGGTGCATTAAATGCAGGTATTATGAGGTTGCCGCAAAGTCAGCAAGGTGATACAATGACTACAAGAATATTTCAAAACGCTTTTAAGCCAAGGAGATAGATTATGATGCAACAAGGTATAATGAGTAAACTAGATGCATTAAGACAAAATATGGGACAAGGTCAAGGTCAACCCGCACCTGCTGGACCTGCACCAATGGCTGGACCTCCACCTATGGGACCTCCACCTATGGGACCTCCACCAATGGGACCTGCACCAATGACTCCTGAACTTATGCAAGACCAAGCACCTGAAATGGTAGCTGAACAACCTGAACAAGTTAATGCAGGTGAAGACGCACAAAAATTAGCTTCTGCTGTTTTACAAAGGTCACAGGGTAATCCTCAATTAGCTTTAGATATTATCGAAGGAGCAAGAGGAGTTGTAATGCAAGCTATACAAGGTAGCGAACGACCACAAATGATGAAAGGCGGCGGTCCATTATCACAAAAAGATGATAAACTTAGACCAGTTCCCGAAGGTAATAAAGGGTTAGCAAAACTGCCTGAAGAAGTTAGAAATAATATGGGATTTATGGCTGAAGGTGGTAACGTTAGTGAAGCGTTAGAAAGATTAAATTATTTAAGAGGTCTTAGTTAATCCAATCTTTCCATTTTTCATCACCTAATACTTCTTGTGCTAGGTCGAGTTTATTTCTAAGAGCTTTTACAATTTTTTCATCAACCGTACCTTTAGCAACTAAATCAATATAAGTTACTTTATTTGTTTGACCTATACGATGAGCACGGTCTTCAGATTGTAAACGTTTTTCGAGGTCGTAATTATTACTATAATAAATTACATTTTTAGCTTCAGTTAATGTAATACCGTAACCACCTGTTTGAGTATTACTAATAATATACTGTAATTCTGAATTAGGGTCTTGAAACCTACGTATAATTTCTTGGCGTTCTTCATCAGGTGTTTCACCGTAATAGGTGGCTACACTATCTGTTCCTGTTATACCTTGTAATGTTTTTAATATTCTTTTTATATCGTATTGATAGTTCGCCCATATAATAGCTTTACCTTGAACTTCTTGTAATACGTTTATTAATTCATCTAATCTGTTATTTTTTATTTCTACTTCGTCTCCTTGGTCGTGTTTAACGAATCCACAAACAACTTGATGTAATCTTAATATTTGTGTAAGAATAGATGTTACGCTAACTATTTCATTAGATTCTAATTCAGCTACAGCGTATTTAGTTAATTCTTTATATACTTTCTTTTGTTCAGGTGTAAGTTCTACTTCTCTTGTAGTATAAATTTTATCAGGTAAATCTAAACATTCTTTTTTCAATACTCTAAAAGAAAAACTATCTAACGATGATGTAAGTTCTTCTAAGTTTTGATATCCGACTACTTGTCTAAAACTATGCGTTCCTAATTTTCTATTCATAACTTGTGCATATCTATTTTGAAAAGAATAATAAGAGCCATAACCTAATAAGTGTGTATTAAGAAAAGCACATTGACTATATAAATCTAAAGGCGACCTTGTAACAGGAAAGCCTGTAAGTATTCTACGATACTTTGTATTAATTGCTAGTTTAATTAAATTTTTAGTTCTTTGTGCTTTAGGGTTTTTAATCGTTGTTGATTCATCTACAGCTATTAGTGCATTTGAACCAAGTATAAATTTTTCTACAAAAGTAACGCCTTTCTTTGTACTAAAAGCTTCGACATTTATAATTAGTATTTTAAGTTCGTAACAAGGTTCAAATAATTCTACTAAATCTTTCTTTTGTTTTTTATTAGGAGCAGGGTTCCATATAGCCATTTTATATTCTACGTGGTCAGGCATATGGCTTGGTATTTCTTTCTCTAACCAGTTCCTATATACTCCTTTAGGGGCTACTATAATAGCGGAGTTAATCGCTCCTTTATCATAAAGTACCGCAATATTATCTATAAGGACTTTTGATTTACCTGTACCCATTTCCATAAAATAGGCGTACTCGTGTTTTCTCCACGATTTTTGTAGAGCTTTTAACTGATGCTCGTAAGGTTTAGTTTTAAATTTATATTTAATTTCCATTTTACTTTCTAATTTCTAGTAATAATAATATAGTAAAACTAATAGAGTTTAAAGACCAAAATAATAATCTTTTAGTCCGAGTAGTAGAGACTTTGATTTAGAAATCTATTACTTTATTAGAAATATTAGCTATTTATAAAAAATTTTTTTTATAAAATAAAATATTTTTAAAATAAATAATACTAATAGCTTTACTTTGGTAAAACTCTAATATAAATTAAAAGCCTAGAAATAAGAAAGGAGAAAAAATGACAGTATATGTTGTTCAAGAAGTTCCAGGACGAAATATCGCAGGTGCTAGACAGTACGGCGACTTTGAAGTTTTGTTACCTTCTAATACACAAATCATGTTAAGCTCTGGACCTTCGGTGCGTAGGATGAAAAAACTTCTACAAGATTATAAAGAAGGCGATTACTTATTGTTGATAGGGGACCCTGCTGCCATCGGTGTAGCGTGTTCATTAGCTGCATTTTTTAATCGAGGTAAATATAGTATATTAAAATGGGATAAACAAGAAGGCTTGTACTATCCTGTAGATATAGACATACATCAGAAAGGAGAATTAGATGAATAAACCTACATTTGAAGAACTTGTTGGAGTATCCGACCACAATTCGTGGGGAGATGTTTCCGACAATGAATTAAACACCGTTTCTAGTTTAGCTCAAAAACAAATAAATCTTGCTAACGAAGTTACAGATTTAGAAGATATGTTAAAAGCTAAAAAAGAAGAATTGCGATTATGCCAAGAACAAGAGCTACCTGACGCTATGTCAGAAGCTGGACTTACTAAGATAACTTTATCCACAGGAGAAAATATATCTATTAATGAGTTCTATGCTGCTCATATTTCTAAAGCTAATCAGCAACAGGCGTACCAATGGCTAGTAGATAACGGACACGAAGGAATAATAAAGAACGAAGTATCTTTAAAATTTGGTCGTAATGAAAGTGCTATAGTAGATGAAACTGTTTTAGCACTAAAATCTCGTGGTCTATCACCAGAGGTAAAACAGAGTATTCATCCCTCTACATTAAAAGCTTTTGTGAAAGAGCAATTAACTACAGGGAATGATGTTCCAACCGAGCCTTTCGGTATCTATATAGGTACTAAGGCTATCATCAAAAAGGAGTAAAACATGATTGATGAAGATAAAAACGTAGCCCCCAAAGCTACGACAAGTGTAGTCGCTTTCGATGATACATTATTATCAGAAGGGACTGGTCTAGAAGAAACTACGGTAGAGGATTTTGCGATACCTTTTATCAGAGTTTTACAACCCATGTCACCACAGCTTAATAAAGCAGGTGGTAGCTATATAGAAGGTGCAAGTTCAGGAGACCTTTATAACACTGTTACTAATAGTGTATATGATGGCTCTAAAGGAATAACTATTGTTCCATGTGCTTATACTAAAAAATATATAGAATGGGTACCTAGAGAAAAAGGTGGTGGTATTGTAAACACTAACCACGATATATCTATCCTTAATAAGTGTAGAAAAGACCCTGAGTCTAGAAGATTTTACACTCCAGAAGGAAATGAAATCGTTGAAACCGCACAGTTTTATGTGTTAGTGTTAGACCCTGAACCTCAACAAGCAGTTATCGCATTTACATCTACACAACTTAGTGTAGCTCGTAAATGGTTAACTATGATGAGAATGGCTAGGGTACAAACCTCCGACGGAAAGTATGTAGAAGCACCGATGTTTGCTTATAACTATATTCTTTCAACAACAACTCAATCTAACGATAAAGGTACTTGGAATAGCTTTAGCATTAGTCAAGCGGGTCAAACTGCTATAGAAGATGCACAAGTTGCTAAAACTTTTATGTCTGCCGCAAGAGCTGGTGAGGTTGAAGTTAAAGAAGAACAGCTAGACGACTCTGTTACTTTGTAGCCATGTCGTTAGCTGAAACGTTCGCTAAGAAGTATGCAGGACTACGTTCTGCATACGGGACGTTTACATCTACTAATGAAACTAGAGAAGATGGAAAAGCCAGTGGTAAAAATATTACCATATCTAAAAACCTAGACGATAACGATGTCCTAGAATTATGGACGAAACATTTATCAGGTCAACAAAGTCTAGGGATAGTTCCTATAAATGAAAATAACGAATGCGTATGGGGAGCTATAGACGTTGACGAATACCAACTAGATTTAAAACAACTAGCTATAAAATTAGCAAAACAAAAACTGCCTCTTATAATTTGTAGAAGTAAAAGTGGTGGTGCACATATATACCTATTTCTAATAGACCCTGTTCCTGCATCTATGTTACAAAGAAAACTTAGACAGATTGCTGCCGCTATCGGCTACGGTCAAGCAGAGATATTTCCTAAACAAACTAAACTATTATTGGATAGAGGTGATAGAGGAAGCACTTTAAATATGCCATATTTCGGCGGAGAAAATTCAACACGCTATGCGTATGGCGTAGAGGGTCAAGCATTAACTCCTACAGAATTTATAGAGCGTATAGAAGAAATACAAATCAATGCTAAAACATTAGAGTTATTAGAAGCTAGTCCTTTAAATGAACACCACGATTGGTTAGACCAAGCTCCTCCGTGTATACAACATTTAGTTGTACAAGGTTTCCCTAAAGGAACACGTAATTCAGGATTGTTTAATGTTGGTGTATTCTTACGTAAAAAATACGCAGACGATTGGGAAAAGAGATTAGAAGATATAAACATTCAATATATGCAACCACCGTTAGGTGCACAAGAAGTTTTAACCGTAGTAAAACAATTAAAACGCAAAGATTATTTTTATAAATGTAATGACCAACCAATAGCTAGTCATTGTAATAGTCCACTTTGTAGGACTCGTAAATTTGGTATAGGTGCTAACGGTGGTACGCCATTGTTTAGTAATCTGACAAAACAAGACAGTGACCCTCCAATATGGTTTTTAGATGTAGAGGGTGGTAGGTTAGAACTAGAAACAGATGACCTATTAAACCAAAACAGGTTTCAGCGTAAGTGTATGGACGCTCTAAATAAAATACCACCTAAAGTAAAAGATAACGTCTGGAGGCAAATTATACAACAGCTACTAGACGTTATTACTATAGTAGAAGTACCTAAAGAAAGTTCTACCGAAGGACATTTTATGGAACTACTAGAAGCTTTTTGTACGGAGCGACCTGCTAGGGAAAGAGATGAATTATTATTACATAAGCCTTGGACGAATAAAGGTAGAACGTATTTTAGATTAGCTGATTTGATGGACTATTTACATAGAAATAATTTTAAAGAATACCAAAGAAATAAATTAACATCTAAATTAAAACAGCTTGACGGTGAGCCATACTTTTTTAATATAAAAGGCAAAGGTGTAAACGTATGGTATATTAACGAATTCGAAACTCAAAATGAGCCCCACGACTTACCTGAGTTTAACGATACAAAAATATGATAGATTTTAAAAAAGGATATTTCAAAAACGAAAACCCTATTATTACTGATTGGGACAAACCTAATATACGTGAGTTTAACGGTCATAAAGTTCTAGGTAGAAAAACAGCAGGATACGGTGGTACATTTACCTATGCAGGAAAAGAATATAAGGGACGTGCGTGGTCAGATAACCACCGTATTTTTAGAATTAAAACATTAACAGAATATATGTTATTACAAGAATACGATTTACGTGTAGATTTTTCGTTTTGTTTATGCGGTTATTATGGTACAGATGGCAAAGGTATACCTCACCATTCTGATACTGTACCTACGTTAGACGACCTAGTAGTATCTATATCGTTCGGTGCACCAAGAGTATTTACATGGCGGTATTATCAAAACGAAATAAAAAAGAAAACAGATACAAGCGAAATAGAAACAAAAATAGAAAACTTTGTAGTCGGTGAAGATACTTATATATTAGAACACGGCGACGTATTAATATTCGACGGTCATAGTCAGATGAAATCTACTCATGCTGTGCCTGATATTGTAGGAGCAGAAGAACGAATTAATCTTACATTTAGAACAGGTATATGAAAGATTATATGAAAGTAGTTATTTATTGCGATAACGTTATGGAAAAAACATTAGACGAATTAAAAGAAGAAGCAAAGAAAGCTTTAGAGCAAGGAGAGGTGTGGCATATAGAAGTTATATCACCACCTAAAAAAGATGTTACCTGAACATACACAAGTTATTTTAGGACCACCAGGAACAGGCAAAACAACAACACTACTAGATTTAATTGAAAAAGAACTTGATTCAGGAACAGAGCCTACCGATATAGGCTTTTTTACATTTACTCGTAAAGCAGTCAACGAAGGTAAAGAAAGAGCTATAACTAAGTTTGGAATTAGTAATACTCAATTACCATATTTTAGAACATTACATTCATTAGCGTTTAGACAACTAGGATTAACTAGGGAAAACGTTATGGGTAAACAAGATATAGACGAACTAAACGAAAAATTAAATTTAAAACTTACAGGAAAAACACAATCAGAGGACGGTCATCTATTTGCTATGACCCACGATGATAGGTTAGCGTTTATAGAAAATTTAGCACGTATGCGTTACGTATCCTTAGAAGACCAATGGCATGATGTAGACGAAGCTGTAGGTTGGTTTGAGTTAGAACGTTTTGCTAGAGGATTAAAATTATTTAAAGAAGATAAACTATTAGTTGACTATACTGATATGTTACATAAATTTATACACGAAGGCACCGTACCAAAATTAGATGTTATGTTCGTAGATGAAGCACAAGATTTATCACCTGTTCAGTGGGCAGTGGTTCGTAAACTTGCTGCTAATGCAAAACGTATTTATGTAGCAGGAGACGATGACCAAGCTATCTACAAGTGGGCAGGAGCAGACGTAGATTATTTAATAAAGAATAGTAAAAATGCTATGGTATTAGAACAATCGTATAGGATACCTTCTAGCGTTCATGAGTATGCTAGACGTTGTATATCGCAAGTTAGTTCACGTATACATAAAGTATGGCACCCACGAAAGGACGAAGGAATGGTACGTTGGGAGCCGAGTATAACATTATTAAATATGGAACAAGGTGATTGGCTTGTACTAGCGAGAACAAATTATTTATTAGAAGAAGTCGATGAGTATTGTAGAAACGAAGGTTGGTTTTTCGAAGTCAAAGGTAAAACAAGTTTGCCCGAAAGCAAAGTAAGAGCTGTTATAAATTGGCAACGCCTTAGAAAAGGTGCACGATTACCACTAACAGAATGTGCTAATATTCTTAAATATATCAAAGTAAAAGATTTTAAAAAGTTAGATTTATTAGAAGCATCAGCAAAGCCTAACTTAACATTACTTAAAGAACAGTTTCCAGATTTACCTCTAGGCGAATGGTACGATGTTTTTACTCTACTAAGACCTGCAGAAATTAGTTATATAAGAGCCATGTTACGTAGAGGTGAAAAAATAACAAAAGAACCACGTATACGATTATCTACAATACACGCAGCAAAAGGTGGTGAAGCTACCAACGTTGTATTACTTACCGATATAACTACAAGAGTTTATAAAAATTATCAGAAAAACCCTGACGATGAGAACAGGGTATTTTATGTTGGTATGACAAGAGCTAAAGAAAATTTATATTTGATTGAACCAAAAACTACTAGGTGTTTTCAAATTTAAGTGCTTTACTTTGCTATAAATGTAAAGTATAAATATAAGGTAAATTTATGTTTAAAAGAAAGGAGAGATATATGAACATATTTTATTTTAACGAGTGTCCTGTAAAGTCGGCACAAGACCAACCCGATAAGTTGTTGGTTAAAATGCCACTAGAAACAGCACAGATGTTATGTACTGCTCATAGAGTATTAGACGGCGATGAGGAATCAGATAAGCTTGGTCTATATAAGACTGCTTATAAAAATCATCCTTGTACTATATGGGCTAGAGAAACAAGTGGTAACTATAGATGGCTCTATAACCACTTTATAGCGTTAGGTGACGAGTATACGTACCGATACGGTAAAAAACATTTAAGCGTAGAAAAGTTGAGGGAAGCATTATATTTAGCTCCTGCTAATATAATTATTAATGCGATGACTCCTTTAGCACAAGCTATGCCTGACGAGTATAAAGATAACGACCCTGTGAAAGCGTACAGGGATTATGTGATACATGAAAAACATTACGCTCAATGGAATAGGAATAGACAACAACCAAGTTGGTGGAGGTAAACAATGTCATCTATTAGAAAGAAACTATTAGTAAACGAAAACGATAGTAAAAATACACGGATGGATATTGCTAGTGCGGGTGTATTAGCTAACTGGCGTCCTGATGAATTAGCTCATATGAGCCGTTTCGATAAAATTGCTTCTATGTGTATAGAAGAAGCTAAACGTCTAGGTAGACCACTAGATACTTTTGAAGTTGGGTGTGGTGAATGTTGGACTCTTAGAAATTTATATAAAGCATATGTTATTAAAAAGTCTGATGTTATATCATCTTATTATGGGTACGATATAGACCCTGCATGTGAAATGGAGTCGCCTTACTGGTCGAACGCTGGAGGCTTATTAAAAGATTCTACATGGTTTCAGAACTTTAACGGAGAAATACGTATACAAGATTTAACAGTAAACCCTGTATTCGATTTAGAAACTGAAAGTATTGATTTCTTTTGGACTACCGAAGTTATTGAACATATGGGTAGAGAGTTTATTGCTGCATGGTTAGATGATGCGGCTAGGGTAATGCGACCGAATGGGTTAGCTTTTGTTTCTACGCCTAACCACGATGGTTCTAACGACAAACTTCCTGAAGACCACGTATACGAGTGGGGCTTCCAAGAACTAAAAGAAGAACTAGAAAGGAACTTCGAAATAGTTGACGTAACAGGTACGTTTATACAGCTACCTAATTTAAAGAAAGCTATGAAAAAAGACGCTGAAGGCGAACATGAATGGGACGGTTGGACTCCGAAACAATTTAATAGATTACAAAACAGATACGGTAGACAATTTTTAAGAGTAGTTGCTGCAACGTTCTATCCTGAATATGCGAATAACTGTTCATGGGTATTGCGTAAAAAGTAATGTTTATTCAAGAGGAACTTGATAGATACTTGTATTGGCAAGTAGAGAGGGAAAATATAAGACTTCAAAAAGAAGTTTCTAACTTTCCACCTCCTTGGACTGTTGACCCTATACTACAGCAATATAAGTTCTGTCAAGTTTTTCGAGAAGAAGATAGAACAACTCGGTGGTTTAAAGAACATATAAGAGAACCTATGCGTGAAAACAATGATGTCTTAATGGCTACGGTTATCTTTCGTTGGTTTAATTATATACCTACAGGAAGGACTCTTATTAAACACGACTTACTTAAAAATTGGAATAGAGAAAAAGCTATAGAAGAAATTAAAAAACAAGATAAATGGGTAACAGGAGCATTTATTGTTAAATCACCTAACGGTATGGATAAAGTTACAGGCGTAGCCGAATGTATAAGTCATATGTGGGAACGTAAAGATTATATGATAAAAAAGCTTGTAGAACGTAGAGATAATAACGAAAGCTCATTAGAGTATTGTTGGAAATTATTACGAGAGTATCCATACATGGGACCGTTTATGGCGTATGAAGTTGTAACCGATTTAAGATTTACTTACCTACTACAAGGAGCCGAAGATAAATATACATGGGCTAATGCAGGTCCAGGAGCTATGCGAGGATTAAATAGATTAACAGGTAGACCGTTAGATTTTTGCCAACGTAGCCATGATTGGAATAGTGAAATGGTAGCTCTATACGAAATAGCGTTAGAAAAACTGCCAACCAATATAACGTTTAGAAATGATTTGCCATACGAAATGAGGGAAATAGAAGGTGGCTTATGCGAGTTTGATAAATATTCTCGTATTTATAAAGGCGAAGGAAGAACAAGGTCTACTTATAGATATAACGAAGATTTACCATTAGTGGAGGGTATATGAAGGTAATAGAAGCAAGAAACGTAAACGGTGCAATATTAAGAGGTATTGATTTATTTAAAGATAAAACAAACTATATTGAACAAGATAGTAGAAACGGTAAAACGTTAGAATGCGTTGAACCAGTAACAACGGTATATAGAAAACCATACGAAAGAGTATGTCTTATAGAAGCAAGAGATGCAAACCCGTTTTTTCATTTTATAGAAAGTATGTGGATGTTAGCAGGACGTAACGATTTAAAACCTTTAACTTATTATGTATCTTCTATGGCTGATTTTTCTGATGACGGCGAAACTTTATGGGGAGCATACGGTTGGCGTTGGTCACACTACTTCCATAAAAACCAAATAGATATGGTCTACAGAATACTAAAAAGGAATCCTGATGATAGGAGAGCCGTACTACAGATGTGGGACGCTAATAAAGATTTAGGTAGAAACTGTAAAGATGTTCCTTGTAATACGAATATTTATTTTAAGATACGAGATAATAAATTAAATATGACCGTATGTAATAGGTCGAACGATATGTTATGGGGAGCCTATGGTGCTAACGTGGTACATATGTCAGTATTACAAGAATATTTAGCACATAGACTTGGTGTATCTATGGGTACGTATAGACAAGTTAGTGATAGTTTTCATGTCTATTTAAACCCTGTATGGGATAAAGTAAAACATTTATCTTTAGACGCTTATGCAATACGAGACGCTAAAAACCCATACGATTTATTATATAGCTACGAGCCTTTTGATTTATTTATAGAAGCTGATGTGCTCGATTGGGAGCTATCTAGGTTTTTTAGTTTTCATCCTGCTGATTTAATAGAATCTAGTAATTGGGTAAACCCTTGTTTAAGAGAAATAGCTGTTCCTATGGCTATAGCTTATTCATTTTATAAACAAAAAGATTTCGGAAAAGCATATGAAGTATGTGAAAAAATTGTTCCAGAAGATTGGAAAGTCGCTTGTCTTAGTTGGCTCCGCACACGAGAAAAGCGAATTAATAAACTTGCGGAAGAAGGAGAATAATATGAGTGCAGATTTTACTCTTATGAAAGACGTAGCACAACAAGATTTACAAGCTCTACAACGAGCCGAACAATCTTATGGCGACTCTTGGAAAAGACGTGGCGGTGTTGGTGCGTTTATGATGTTAGCTCGTAAGTTCGATAGGATAGAACACCAGTCTAAAAAACATGGTTGGGATATCTTCGAAGCAGGAGAAGTCTATAGTGGTGAGGCAGGTCTACTAGACGATATACGTGATTTACGTAGATATCTTTTATTAGTAGAACAAGAAATACTTGCCCAAACTTCAGACGAGCCTGAAGAAACAATTAACACTGACTATGTCGAGGAGGACGTATGAGTTTTTGGAAAAAAGTAGTAAAGTTTTTTATGCCACCTACCATACAAGAGTATGAAGAAATACAAAAAGCTAAAAAACTTCTTAAAGAAGCAGAAGTAATAGACGCAGCAATAGAAGAAGCGACTGTAGAATTAAAGCCTTTAAATAAAGCTGACGTTATTACAGCTAAACCGAAACGTGCAAGAACTAAAAAAGGAAGATACGTCGCTGACGATAAATCTACTCCTGATATTAATGAAGCATGGGTAGGCGGTAAAGCACCTAAGAAAAAGAAAAAGTGAATATGCAACACCCTTTATTTAAACCCGAAAGTTCATGGTCTGTGCCTGACGTATTTCCGCAGTTTGCACCTGATGAAACGATAGCCGTAGACCTTGAAACGTATGACCCTAACCTATTAATCAACGGTCCAGGATGGGCTACAGGCAACGGTCATATTGTTGGCGTAGGCGTAGCTACAAAAGATTGGCATGGCTATTTTCCTATACGTCATGTAGGTGGTGGTAATTTAGATGAGGGTATTGTATTACGGTGGTTAAAAAATGTTTTATCTACTCAACGTAATGTTATTTTTCATAATTCTCTGTACGACGTTGGGTGGTTAAAAAGGGAAGGCATTGATATACAAGGTAAAATCCTTGATACTATCATTGCCGCCCCTCTACTTGACGAAAACAGGTTTTCATATTCGTTAGATAATCTAGGTAAAGATTGGTGTAACGAAACTAAAGATGAATCGTTATTACAAGACGCTGCACTTACTTATGGTGTAAACCCTAAAAGCGAAATGTATAAATTACCAGCAAAATATGTTGGACCTTATGGTGAACAAGACGCCATACTTACTTATAAGTTATGGCATAAATTAGAAGAACAAATTAAAGAACAAGATTTAGAAAAAGTTTTAGATATGGAACTTAGTCTAATACCTCTCCTTATCGAAATGCGATGGAGGGGTGTAAGAGTAAATACTAATAAAGCAGATGAAGTTAGTAGTCGATTATCTAAAGAAGAACAATTAATACAAGTAGAAATTAAAAGGAAGTATGGTAGCGATGTAAATCTATGGGCTAACGCTTCATTACAAAATATATTCGATAAAAACGATTTATGGTATCCGCGTACAGAAAAAGGTACGCCAAGTTTCCAAAGACAATGGTTAGAAGGACACGAACACGAATTGCCTAAATTGATTGTTAGAGCTAGAAAGTTAAATAAAGCGAGGACTACGTTTATAGATAAAATGATAGGCGACCATGTATTTAACGGTCGTATACACGCAGAAGCTCACCCCATGCGTAACGATAGGGGTGGCACGGTCAGTGGTAGGTTTAGTTATAGTAATCCTAATCTACAACAAGTCCCTGCACGTGACCCTGAAATAGGTAATTTAATAAGGTCGTTATTTATACCAGAAGAAGGTTGTCAATGGGGAGCGTTCGATTACTCACAACAAGAACCTAGACTTACAGTTCATTACGCTAACGAAATGAGTCTACGTGGAGCACAAGAAGCTGTACAACAGTATACAGAAAATAATGCAGACTTTCATCAGATAGTTGCGGATATGGCAAATATACCACGTAAACAAGCTAAAACGATTAATCTAGGATTAAGCTACGGTATGGGTAAAGAAAAATTAATTAGAGAACTAGGACTAGATGAATTTGAAGCTGAAAAACTATTTAGACAATACCATGAAAAAGTTCCGTTTATTAAAGCTCTACAAGACCAATGTACTCGGATAGCAAATTTAAAAGGATTTATAAAAACTATTGGTGGGCGTAGATGTCGTTTCGATTTATGGGAAAGTAAATTCGAAAGAACTATACCACTAGCAAAAGATGAAGCAATAACCAAATACGGCGATGAACTTAAACGTTCATTTACTTATAAAGCACTCAACCGTTTGATACAAGGCTCTGCGGCAGATATGACAAAACTAGCCATGATAGAACTATGGAAGGAAGGAATAGTCCCACACTTGCAAATTCATGATGAAGTAGACGTGTCTATCGAAAATCATGCTCAGGCTAAACAAGTTGTAGAAATAATGGAGAACTGTGTAAAAATCGCAGTACCTCTATTAGTCGACGCAGAGCTTGGTCAATCGTGGGGTGAAGTCAAGGAGATAACTCTATGAGAGGTATAACACCACAAAAGAAAGCAGAAAGCCAAGAAAAATATTCACGTATTTACGACGCATGGGTAAACGAAGAATTTACTCTACAAGAAATAGGCGAACGTTTTGAGTTAACTAAACAAAGAGTTTGGCAAATTATAACGAGATGTAAGTTAGGCGACGGTGATTATTATGTTGGTACACAAGTTGCACGTAATAAATGGACTGAATTAAATAATGAATATAACGATATGGAAGATATTATTAACGGTTATAATCATTGGCTAACTACAAAAGGTGTAAAAACTGCAAAAAATAACCAATCGGTTGTCCCACATAGCGGATGGGACTGGAGATACTAAATTTTAGGCGTTTCTTAAAAAATCGGTCTTATATAAAGCCCGTAGTAAACGTTTGACGAAGTAAGTAAGGCTAAACCCTTAGAAGGTCTTAAAAAGCCTTAAAACGTCCCAGATTAAGCGAGAACTATTTTTTAGGTATTTACTCCTTTACTATGACGTAAATCTCCTATACCCTATTAGGTATGGCTAAAAAAGAAAAAGTTACATACCTACGATGCAGTCTTCCAGGATGTGATAATCCACTTACAGGACTACAAAGAAAATTTTGTAGTAGAAAATGTCTAGAAAAACAATACTGTATAGATAGAAAAGGTATTTATAAAGAACTTGACTCGCAAGGTGGACCTAGAAGTTTATCAAAAATTGAAAGCTCTATCAAAAAAGATGAAACGCTTATACTTGGTGATGGTCGTTTTACTTTAGACGACATACCCATAGATAACGATATATGGGAAGCTGTAGAATTACGAGACGAACAACATAGGCTCGATTGTATTGAACACGAGAATAAAAGAATTATGGCAGGACTAGAAGAATTTATAAAATCTTATAACGAACATCATGATGTTAGCTATCAAACCATGAGACAAAAGAAACTTAGAAAAAGAGATGGCTAAAGAAAAAAATCTGTGGCTATTACTAAGAGATAATTTAGAAGGCGTCCATCTACAAAGAATTGAAACAGGTATGACAGGTGCAGGTGTTCCTGATGTGAACGGTTGTGGGTGGGGTAAAGAATTTTGGATAGAATTAAAAGAAATACATTCAGGTAATAAAATCACTCTACGACCCATGCAAGTATCATGGTTAGCGAAACGTGCGATGCATGGAGGACAAGTATTTGTGATGGCTAGAAAAAATGACGAAATCAAACTCTACCATATTGATAGCCTAACAGGAATAAAAGAGTTGGTAAAAGGTGGTTATAATCATAACGCTCTCCTTACGCTTACCGTTCCCTACGATTGGGATGCTCTTACTAGTGCTTTACTTTCGTAACGCTGTTATATACTATTATAAGGGTAAGCGTGGGGCTTACGACCATATACACTATCAGAAAGGAGAATTATATGGCACATAATATAGAAACAATGGCGTGGGCAGGTGATATACCTTGGCACGGTTTAGGTGTTGAAGTAGATTCAACTCTTACGCCATTGAAAATGTTGGAGGCGGCAGAGTTAGACTGGACTGTTAGTAAACGTCCAAGCTACACTATCGACTCTCCAAGCTGGAGCGACGATGTCGGGTTAATTCAAGCTGAAGATACCTATCACATTGTTCGTGACAGTGATAACACAATTCTTTCGCATTGTGGGAAAAATTATATTCCTATTCAAAACGAAGATGTGTTTAAGTTTTTTAAACGCTTTACAGAAGCTGGTCATATGACCATGGAAACTGCGGGTAGTTTAAGAGACGGTAAAGAAATTTGGGGTTTAGCTAAAATCTCAAGTGACTTTGAACTTGCTGGTGGCGATAAAATAGGAGGATATCTCTTAATTAATCAACCACACGTAGCAGGTAAATCGATGACGATAAAACTAACGCCTATAAGAGTAGTATGTAATAACACTCTCACATTGGCTCTAGAAGCAGGAGGTAATCAATTTAGAATGCCTCATGTTAGAGAGTTTGGTGATGACGTTATTCAAACTGCAGAAGAAGCTTTAGGGTTATCGGAAACTAAAATGCAAGAGTTCCAGCAATATGCTACAACTCTATCTAAAGCGAAAGCTAAACATTCTGACGTAATAGACTACGTTGCAGAAATATATCAACCAGATATGCTTATGCAATATAAGTTAGAACAAAAATTACGTTCTGAAGGTAAAGCAGTCGGTATACAAGAACCACTAGCAGAGAAACTTAATAAGTTTCCTGCATTAGCTATGGAAGGGTATTACAACTCTCCAGGTGCAAACCTTAAATCAGCTAAAGATACATGGTGGGGTGCATTTAATGCGGTTACCTATGTCGAAGACCATTTAAGGTCGTCGCAAGTAAAAGGTAATGCTTTACATAGTGCGTGGTTTGGTGCAGGAGCTAATAGAAAAGCTAAAGCACTAGATATGGCTCTATCGAGGGCTGCCTAATGAATGAGTATAGCGTACCAGCCAATCTACTTGGCAGACTATGGGAAGCTGTATTCAGCAAAGCACATGAGAATGAGTTAGCTCAAGAATTAGCTGACCTCATGATATCGCAAGGCTGTGAAGAATTAGAGGGGGTCCGTGACCCCACTCTAATCTTTATGTTTTGGAAGAAATATTTAGAAGATAAAAAACTTATCAAAATCGAGGATATACACTAATGGAAAATTTTAATATTGAGAAAAATATACCCATCCCTGATGACGTCAGGGGGCAATCTAGTCAACGTCCGTGGCATAAAATGGAGGTCGGTGATTCGGTATTTATACCGTTGAAAGAAGACGATAATGCGACTCGTGCGAAAAATAGATTACAACAATCTACTCGGACTTTTTGTAAAAAACATCAACCCGAATGGAAGTTTGTATTGCGTTATAGACTTGAAAACACAGGTGTCGCTGGAACTTCAGGTGAAGTATCAGGTATCAGGGTATGGCGTTCTGCTTAATGAACGTACTGCTTTACATTCGTATTTATGGTAGGTATAGTAAAGCTTGGTGTCTGCTAATAGTAGATAAAATTAACATTTAGAAAGGAGAAAGATATGCGAACAGCAACTACTACTTCAAAATCTAAAAGCATACCTCCAAAGGTTATTGCTGACAAGCCAATAAGCAAGGCACAAGTAACGAAAGTGCCGAAGCCTGTCGCAAAAACTAGAGGTGCAGCGAGAAAAAGCTACAAGTTCAGTGGCACTATGCCTGAACAAACTGGTTTTACACCGCAAATGTATGCTTTATTACAAACAATTAGTGAAGCTAAAAATACGGAGTTAGACTCTAAACAGTTTACTGCTCAAGATTTAGTTGCACTAGCTGTTAAAAAAGGTTACTTGTCAACTTGCCAAGACCCTTTGAGAATTTTCAGATTTTACAAAGATAGATTAGTCAGCGAAGGCTACTTATCAGAGGTATAATTTGAAAAGTTTAGTGTAAGATGAGCTTACTGTAAAATCCTTAAAAGTGGTCGTAAGATAAAGGTTGGAATGAGTGCTAGAACCCATCGTCCAACACACTAAAAAACGTGGTGATAGACTAATCTATCACCACACCCTCGTAGTTAGTGCGGGGACTGAAGGGGAAATTTGCTATTACTGAACCTTCCAAAGTATAAAGCCTAGATTAAATTCGGGGTATCTTTGCTAGTCCAAATAGCCCACTAACTACACTTTTATTTATAGGAGTATATTATGAGAATTGTAATAACTAAAGATGACGGCAGTGAAATAGAAACGAATACTATTGCTTTAGCTCGTAGACTTAACAATATTGTTGTAGAAAAAATGGAAGAACAATATATGAAAGGTTGGGACCAAGCCGATTTTATTAATTGTATGATTGATACTATCGATACTATGTTTGCCGAAAAAGATTTCAAATAACGTTGTTTTACTTTCCGTTTGTTGGTAAGTAAACTATTAATATAACTAGCTAAGAAAGGAGAATTATATGAAAGCTATATTGATTGACCCCTTCGACCAATCTGTGTCAGAAGTGGATTATAACGGTGACTATAAAGAAATATACAATCTTACAGATTGCGATACTTTTGATGTAGTTTCACTTGACGATACTAACGATATATACGTAGATGACGAAGGGTTATTGAAAAACCCTACACGTTATTTTAGAATATATAGTTATACGACCAACCAACTTGTAACACTTGCAGGTAAAGGTTTAATACTTGGTCATAACGACGACGGCGAGACTATCGCTACAACCCTTAACGCTAACGATTATGCAGGAACTGTACAGTTTTTACCTGAAGGTTATACACACGACCCTGTAATTGAATTTGCGGCAATAAACTGGAGTTAATTATGCCTAATCATTGTTATAATAGAATAGAAATAGAGTGTAAGTCAGAAGAACAAAAGAACGAGATTAAAAAGTTTTTAGAATCTGAAGAAACTTGTTTTGACTTAAGTCATATATTACCCGAGCCAGATTACGAAACTATCGAAGTTAAACCAACGTTCGGTGGTGACGCAAAAGATAACGTTATGCCTAAATGGTGGGATTGGCGTATTCAAAATTGGGGAACTAAATGGAATACGTATGAAGACGAATTATACGAAACAGAAGATACGTTAGAGTATCGTTTCAGCACTGCATGGTCGCCGCCAGAAATGGCAGTAGCTCATTTACGTGAGATATATAAAGAAGAACGTGATGACGTGCATATTACTGCGTTTTATGACGAGCCTGGAATGGAAATCGCGGGGTATTATTAGTGCTTTACTTTGGCGTTAGTCTTAAGTAAACTATTATTAAGTTTTAGTTGTGAGTAGTTTTTATTGTTCATTCTCACAACTAGACGAGGGTGTGTATTCGTAACAACGAAACTCCATTAGGTAGGATGTTTCCAACGCACGTGCAAAAACCCCAGCAAAAACGAGCTGGTCACACCCTCAATTTTTATAGAAAGGAGAATATTATGAACTTAGAAATTATTAAAAAACAGACGTTAGAACATATTAGTCGACTAACGTATTATTTAGATATGTCAGACGAAGATAGGTTAAAAGCCTATGATTTTGTTGCATCAGCTATATGGGATTACCATAGGATATACGAACCTTATACACGTGTAAAAATTGCCGACGTAAGCCATTTTTTCGATATTTGGTTTGAAGATACTTATGGTAATTACAATTATGAAGATACTTGTATTTGTGGTTTACCACTAGAAGCTAATGGTAGGAATTGTTATTCACATATGACGAGTGGCGTATAATGGATAGGTATACGATAGATTTACAATTATATATTTGGGCGGATAGCGATAAAGAAGCTGTTAAACTAGCCCAAAAAATACAACAACAACAACGAGAAAAGTTTGATAATCGTTGTCATATAAACCGATTAGCGGAAACTCCGTTCGGTAGAATACTAGAAAGGGAGATAAATATTGAAAGTAGTTATTAATAAACAGGGTATGGAACAAATGGAACTTGGTGTTATAATCAACTTAGACGATATAAAAGCTGTCCGACCCGATTTACAAAATTGGCAGGCACAGCATGTATTAGATAGGTTACAAAGAGAATATGAAACGGGAGTATTTTATGAAGCAGCTATTCAACAAATTAAGAAGTGGGCACAAGAGCTCCACCCTCAAGCCACCGTTATCGAATCCGAATTGGATACCGAAACATTTAAGACACCTAAACAAGACTAAATTAGACGCTTTAAGGTATATATTTAAAGGAAAGTTATGAGAAAAAATAGATTAAAGGAAGTAACAAGGGTTGAAGAATGGGGTGAAGAACGTGGTCTGCTAATGGAAGAAGGCACACCTAACCCAGATGTTCATCAACAAGAACGTTATTTATATCTAGATGAGAAAAACGCTCAAACGTTAAAGCTGATGGAAGAAGTAGGCGAACTAGCAAAAGCTGTAGCCTATCGTGACGAAGAAGCGTTAATAGATGGTATAGGTGATTGTGCGGTAGTATTGATTATACTAGCAGCACAACACGGTTTAACATTTGAACAATGTTTAGACCACGCATGGGACGAAATTAAAGACCGTACAGGTAGATTAGAGGACGGATTATTTAAGAAAGATTAATGTGCATCTGCAGCACATAGGATTGTAGGAAAGTCCGATGTACGATTTCCTTTTCAAGGCTTCCTACAATCCGCCCTTTTTAGGACTATGGAGTGCTCCTTAAAACCATTATTCATAACGCTCTGTAGTCCGCCCTTTGTTTTACAATGAGTTTGTTGTTAAGTAAACTATTTATAGTTAAAAATTAGAAAGGAGAACTTATGGAATATACCGAAATTGAAGACGGCGTTTATCGAGGCTCTGACGGTAATTTATACCACGACGAGCGAGTATTGAGGTATAGAGTTTTATACCAAAATGCCGATACACCTAATAGCGAGAATTGGAATTTATATATGTCCTATTCATCGTTCGAACCAGCACAAGCTTGTGTTGAAAGACAAAACGAAAAGTGGAAAGGGTTGAACGTATATAAATTACGTGATGCTGGTGAAGCTACTACTATTAAACGATTAATCTATTAAGGAGGAGATTATGAGTAATATTACTAAATTAGACGACCGCAAATGTTCTATTTGCGAAGGACATATCGAGCCTTTACGAGACGATAAAGGCGAAATAGTATGGGAAGGTGGCAATAACGCCCACCCTGTTACCGACGGCAGATGTTGTAACGAATGTAATATAACAGTCGTTATACCTGCACGTATGGCACAAATAAGTGTTGAATAGCGTGTTTTATTTTGGGGTTAGTGGTAGGTATAATTAATATAGTAATAATTTAGAAAGGAGAAAGTTATGATATGTTCAAAATGCCGAGGCAAAATACCGACTGCCCGAGCTAATTTAGGTTATTCGACCTGTACCGATTGTGGCGAAGTTGCAGCACAGCGACTAGCCGAACAGCGTAAAACACAGATAGCACCTGCTTATAATAAAGGAGCTTATCAGTTTATTACATTAAATGATACTAAGACTATTGGGAGGTAGTTATTATGGCAAAAATACCAACAAAAAACGAAGATTACGTGAAACTCACAGATACACAAAAAGAGTATTTACCCTTTTTTGTTATGCTCGACCTTATGCAAGAGTCGGGGCAAATGAATATGTTTGGAGCACCTGCAAAGTTGCGAGAATTAGACCCTGATTTAGGCAGACACGAGTCTATTGCTATTGCATCGGAATGGATGAAAAGTAAAACGGTGAACAACGATGAGCATAAGTAAATTAGATTTCGGCAACGGTTATAATAGCGAAAATTCTGTCGCTATTGTATGGGCGATAGCAGATGTTGAATATCGACTTGATGAGTATTACCCAAAACTAAAATACACCAACGAAAATTGTATGGATATTTTACATAATGTTGTAGACGACCATGACGCTAATTATGGCGTGAGCTGGGAAGATATAGATTATGCTATAGAAAATTATTTTTATGATGAACTTGAAAAAGTGAGGAAGCAGAATGACTGATTGTAAAGGTAGACGTATTAGTATTGGCGACTGTCATCTAGTCAACGATATTAAAATTAATAAAGACGGAGTTCTTGAAAGCGTAGTTTATTGCGAGTATTGTGGTAAGCGAGAAGTCGAGGTAAAGGACGATGCCGAATAATCAAGATATCTTTTGGTTAGTAGTCGCTTACTTACTGCTAGGCTCTTGGTATGTTTTATTTTGGTAATAATCTTTTATATAATATAAGGGTAGTAAATAACTACTACGATAGAAAGGAGAATAAAATGAACGATATACTCAAAACTTTAGACCAAGCATATTGTCACCCTAAACCACTCGATGGTGAAGACGGTGGTATGTTGATAGAAGATATGCTTGAAGAAATTGTTAATAACGGCGATAGCTCGATAAAAATTAAAGCTAACGCGAGTTTAGGTGAATGTATACATTACGGCGAACGTATCCGACTTTATATATACATATTCGAAACTAACGAATATTTGATACTTTGCGATAAATACGAACAAGTCGAGGTCGCCGACGGTGGGACTTGTTATCAAGGACGTGTAGAAATTTTTAAGAAAGGAGAATAATATGATTAAAGTTTGTAAGACGCCATTTACTACGACGAAAACGGTTTATAAGAGTGCATGAATCTACTGACGGGTAGGGAAAAATCGATATTAAGGAGCAACGCTCAAAGCTAAACAGCAAAAGATAGATTCCACGAGTTAGATTCACC
>Ga0070749_10000221_pt1 | contig 36370 bp, 39 predicted proteins | sample VirMetDEL_Nov_18_FD_75180 | JGI IMG/M metagenome (GOLD analysis project Ga0070749, IMG submission 75180) | Aqueous microbial communities from the Delaware River and Bay under freshwater to marine salinity gradient to study organic matter... | ecosystem: Environmental > Aquatic > Marine >...
CATTCATTTCTTCTTGGGTATGTTCACCTGATTCTTCTTCTGTTGATTCTGAACCTAACTCTTGTTTTTTATCCATACAATATTGGATAATGTCTTCTAAATATTCTAATGACTCTTGATTTGACATCTCCATTAAATCACTTTCAATATCACCAATGATAGATGGTTGTTGCATATGATTATCGTATTCCTCTTTAATAATCTTATTAACCAAGTTCTCGATATCTGATTCTGTTAGTTTAATTACTTTCTTTTTCATATTACTCTTCTTCCAATTCACCTTCAACATTACCTAATTCATCAAATAATCTACCCAATAAATTATTTACCTTACCAACAGCTTGATTTCCGGGTTGTTGAAAAAACTTACCCAACATCTCAACTGCTTTCATAAAAACTTCTCTTTCTTTTGGTGATAATCCAGACTGTAATTCTTTAGCTTTAGCCATCATATCTCTTTTAACATCAGCACCACTAATTGAAGCCTCTTCAGACAAGAGTCTTTTATTTAACTCTTCAATGTGTTTTAATTTGTTTAATCTATTCATTTTATAATATATTTTTTAAATTTTTAATTAACTCTTGGTCCTCATTTAATATAGAACCGATTTTATTACTTAATTTTGATTCAGTAAAAGTATTTAAATCTTTTTCATTGGTAGAAATCCAAGCCCCAGGTGTTGACGGTGTGGTAACAATATCCCAACAAATAATTTCAAAATCGTCTTGTACTATATTTTTACCGTTTTCAGTTTTAAGGGAACCAACTCCTCTAGATGAAATACCAACAGTCCAACCTTTTCTTAACATGTTAGCCACTTTATCACCTAATGTAGAAACTATACCCATTTTATGATAACCAGGTGTTGTGTCCAATTCAATTTCACCCATCAGGGTTCTACCCTCCCACCAAGTTTTAGTAATAATATGAGATACTCTTTCACCATCAATAATAGAAGACTCTGGGTGGTTTAATTCACCTAAAGCAGTCCCCATTTTAATGTATTCTTGGTAAACATCGTTTTGTTTCTCTAGTACTTCTTTAGGGTAAATCCTACCGTTTTTATTCTCAACACCGTATTTTTGTAATACAGCGTATAATTTAACTGTTTCAGGTAAAATACCGTCTTCACTATATAGTTCTTGAGAATTACGACTAGAGTCAAATTCTTTTAACATAGCCGCGTTAGAACAAGTACCGTCTTTACATGTTAATTCAGGTTTTATATATCCCGAATCATACTCTACTAAGTACCCAGTCCCTGTTTCTCCTGGTTGTAATATTTTCATAATATCTTTTTCTTATTTCTATATAAATATGTATATTTGTTACTATATTTAGTTTTTAAAATAAATTTCACTAAGATGCGTATAAAAAAATCTATAACAGTACCAAAATCTATTGAAAATATTCATAATATTTTCAAAGAAAATGAATTTAAGTTGTTTTTGGTTGGTGGTGCGGTTAGAGATTCACTTATGAACATAAACCCCAAAGACTTTGATTTAGCCACTGACGCGATACCTGATAAAGTAAAAGAATTGTTACCTATGTATGAAACTATTGAGTCGGGTGAACAATTCGCTGTTGTTAATGTTGTTACGGATGAAGGTACTTATGAGATTGCCACTTTTCGTGAGGATATTGGTAAAGGACGTAGACCTGATGAGGTTAAATTCTCGACTATAGAAAAAGATGTATTAAGACGTGATTTAACGATTAACGCTTTATTCTACGATTTAGATACAAATGAGGTTGTCGACCTTGTTGGTGGTATTGAAGATTTAAAGAACGGTGTTGTTAGAACTGTTGGTAAGGCTACGGACAGATTTAATGAGGATAAATTACGAATTATGAGAGCTATTAGATTTACATCTCGTGTTGGTTCTACCCTTCATAAAGACGTTTTTGACGCTATAATGTTAGATAAAACCATCATTAGTGGTGACGGTAAACCATTATCACAAGAAAGAATACAAGATGAATTTGTTAAAGGCATCAACCAATCAATAAGTGTTGTTGATTTTCTTAATATGTTAGATGATTGTGGTTTATTTAATTGGGTTTTCCACGATTTAAAAACCGATGGGATTAAGGTTGAATCTAAAGATTTAATAGTGGTGTTATCAACTTTATTGGTGAACAACGATAACTTGGATAAGGTTTTGGTAAATGATTTAAAGTTTAATAAGTCGGTTGGTAAACAAGTTAAATTTTTAGTTGAGTTTAGTAAAAAAATCTCAGTAAAAACTGCTTTCAACTTTAAAACTAAGTTTAAAGATTTAAACATAACAGATAAAACTATTTTAGATTTTAGTGTAATTATAGGTATGGATATGTCATTAGTTAAATCCTTTATTAAGTACGAAATAACAACAAAAGGTGAGGATTTAATAAACCTAGGGTTTAAGGGTAAATCCTTGGGTGTTGAAAAAGAAAGATTAGAAACTGAAAAATTTAAAACTCTATTATGAAAAATAAAAGAATATCATACACGGCTGTTGTATTAGACAAAAACTCACACTTAAAATTAGTTGAGTTATTAAAAGAACGTTTCGGTGATTTAACGGATTGGAAAATATTTGCTCACCACATGACCATCAAAATGGGTGGTTTACCTGATGAACGTAAATCTTTATTGGGTCAAGAAATTGATTTGGCTATTGATGGTTTTGGTTATACTGATGATGTTGTAGCTGTTAGAGTGGATACAAATCTACAAACTAAGAATGATACACCACACATAACTTTAGCCGTTGGACCGAAGGGTAAGCCTGTAATGAGTAATTTGATTACTAATTGGGAATATTTACAACCATTCCATGTTTACGGTACTGTAGAAGAAATCCCATTTTAATGGGATTTTTTTGTTAATTAAAAAAATATTCGTATATTGTAAGTATGAGAACATTTATAACAATATTATTAGTATTTTTAAACTCTTACATTTTTTGTCAAACAGAAAAAGAGTTACAAATGATTTATGAGATAAATCAAATTAGAAGTAATCCTAAATCTTATATACCAAAGGTTGGACAATATATTAATACCCAAAAATGGATTTTAAAAAAATACAGTGACCCTAAATTTAATATAAAATCAACTTCATATAGTGGTAACTCTAATAGTGATAATGATATGGTCAACGTTAAAAAAACCACCGGTAAAGATGTACATATTCAAAACATTAAAGCCGCTGAAGATTTAATCAATGTTTTAGACACGATAACACCTATGGATACTTTAATATTTGATTCTTTAATGTATAAAATTACAAAATCACACGGCGAATACCTTAAAAGTGTTGATAAAACAGGTCACTACGGTCCAAAAGGCCAAAAAGTTTTTGATAGATTTAATTCTTATGAGGTATCAGAGAATTGTGGTACCAGTTTGATTGGTTTAATGGTTGATTCGGGTATACCCGGTTTCGGTCATAGATATAACATATTAAACCCTAAATGGAATTACATATCAATTTATTATATAATTGACCATCCCTCTTGGGGTGATTCTTATATGATACAAAACTTTAAACAATAAAAAAAAGGTGGTTATAACCACCTTTTTTTTTTAATATTGAAATGAACAATCTAATATTGGTCCTTTGCTTTTTTTAACTTTAAGACATTTATTTTTTTTATGTTTTGATTTACCTCCTCTATAAGATTTAAATTTTTTACCACCCTTACTTGGCTTATAAACATTGGTTCTAACCAACTCAACCTCAATCCTTTCATCAACCCTATAAAGTGGTTCACTAACTTCAACAGGTTCAGCAATAACCACAACAAAACTAATGTTAACGTATCTATATTCAGCAGTTTCTTTTCTAGCTTGTTCTCTTTCTTGAGATGACATTGTTTTTGTATAAATATCAGGACCTTGGTTTGGTAAAGCATTAACATTCGTTTGACTGTCAACACCTAAAGATTTTAAAACCTCAACAACACTATTAGCTCTATTATTAGCTAACTGTTCATTACCTATTTTAATAGGTTCTTTATCTGTTGAAGACTCAATATTTACTCTAACAATCTTACCATTCATACTTTTTATAGCTTGTATAGTTTGTGTTATTGAGTCTATAACTTCAGGTTTTAATTTATAACTACCTGAAATAAACATATCACCACTAGAAAAATCAATATCAACAGTTCTTTGTGCGTAAACAACATCACCAGGTTCTACGATTGTATCCCTGTGTACTACGATATCCGATACAGCATAACCATATTTTAATTTAGAAGTTATGTTAGACCTTTGGTTTTTAACATCTTTAAGTCTTAAACTAAGTTTCATATTCTTTTTTCTAGCCGCCAAATCAAAATCACTCTCAACCTTATCAGCGTTCTTTTCTAAATAACCGTTTAATTGTTCGGGTGACATTTTAAGGAACTTAGCTAACTCAGCTTTACCCTCTTCATTTTCTAAAGTCGATTTTATCTGTGTCAAAACCTCAGTTTTGTTTATAGCGTCATTAGCTTTTTGTGCCATTAACTGATTACCACCAAAAGTGGCTCCCAATAACATAGCAGCGCCCAAAGCAACCTCTTTAAAACCTTCTTCTATTATTTCAGGTTTATTATCTTTACTAATTTGAGAGACAATCTTTTTCATCTGTGTCTCTGTTATGTGATATTTTTTAGCCATATTTAACTTTCTATATAAATATACCCAACAAAGTGTTTAAACTAAAAAACCCCTCATATGAGGGGTTCTAAATCACATCTTTTTTCTGTAAAACCTAAAATCTTCATCCTTTTCAAAAACATCACTAATAATACTACTAGATATTTTGTTTAATGTGGGTATTAAGTCATCAGAGTTTATAGGTATTAATGGTTCCTTTTGGAATAATGTCATTTCAACCGACATAAAACTTCTTTTACCTAACGATATACCAGAAGAAGCCATATTAAAATCCACTATACTTTTATCACGATAAAACTTATCTTCACCTAGAACCTCAAATAATTTTTTCTTAACTCTTTTTGATTTTTGTTTTAATATACTATCATACTCACCTTCTCTATCTGTTTTAGGTTTACCCCAAGCTGATATTTGTATATAGATTGATTTAGGGTTTTTATTGTCCACTGTTCCTGATATAACATTATACTCATATGGAACATTTAAGGATATTTCCTTACCTCTTTTCATTTGATTTGATTTATATTGTTGTTATTTCAGTTGTTAAATAAGCTGTCTCAACCATCCTTAATGAAACCTTATATGGGTCACAATTAGACGAAGGTCTTCTATCCTCTAGATAACCTTTACCCTCTAATCTAACGGACACAGGTATTCTAATACTTCTACCTCTGTCACTATAACCCCAACTGTACTCTGTAATTTTAGATGTTTCATGGTTCCCAGTCAAACGCTCCTCATTGTGTTCACCATATGCTTCGATGTGTTCATTACGTAAATCACCCATTCTTTCACACATTTCCTCAATGAATCTTTGACCACCCTCTTCTCTCATTTCAGGTGTAGAGAAATTAACATGACATCCTGAACCGTTCCAATCCCCCTTCATAGGTTTTGGGTGGTAGGATACGTTTACCCCGTGTTCTTCCGCTACACGATTTAATATGTACCTAGAAATCCATAATTGGTCCGACCCATTAACGGGTGTAACAGGTCCTATTTGATATTCCCACTGACCTAACATTACTTCAGCGTTTACACCTGAGACATCAAGACCCACTTCAACACACTTTTGTAAATGCTCTTCAGTGATTTTTCTACCTACAACATTATTAGAACCCACACCGCAATAAAACTCTCCTTGTGCTCTAGGACTTTCATTAGGTCTAAAACCAAGAGGTAAACCTTCACCCTCTTTAAAATTAGGTTTTGTGGTTAAAGTGTATTCCTGTTCCCAACCAAACCAAGGTAAATCTTCTTTTCTACGGTTAGACTCATTTTTATACCTTTCTTCTAATTCTGTTCTTGTGTTTGTTTCATGAGGTGAACCATCAGCATTTAAAACTTCACATAACACTAACTTATGTGGATTACCTCTAAAAGGGTCATCCACCATATAAACAGGTTTTAGTAAACAGTCACTATCTGTTCCTTCTGCCTGTTTAGTCGAACTACCGTCAAACGACCACATGGGTAAACCATCAATTTTATTTGATAATTCTTTTACGTCTTTAGGTAAATCCAAAACTTTCGTTTTACTTCTTAGGTTAGAGGGTTTATATCCATCTAACCAAACATACTCTAAAAAAATTTTCATTTAATTGTTTTTAAAACTAAATTATTATTATTAATTTTACACATTTTTGTGCAATAAAAAAAGCCCCACTAAATGTGAGGCTTTTAATTAGGTTTTTATCTAACCTAAATCTTCATTTTCTTTTTCGTTTTTTCTTTTACCAGCGAATATTTTTTGAGCTCCATCAATACCAAACGAACCTAATACAATCCAAAGGAAAGAGTTGTATATATACTCATTAATAACCAAGTCTTTCCCAAAATAACCAGTCGCTAAATCAACCAAAGCGAAAATAACCATAACAGCGAAAGACATAAAACCTACGATTGATTTTTCATTCCAATCATTATTGTCTTTAAAAATTGTGTAAAATTTTTTCATAGTTAAAATAATTTTTGACATAAAACTTTTTATTTTTAAAAACATTATTTATTAAAACTTATCTTTAAAAGCTAATATAAGTGTGAATAATATCTGTAACGCTATGATAATACCAGCAACCTTAGCCCATTGATTCTTTTGTTTGTAAATCTCGTCCTTAGACTGTTTCATTTGTGTTGGGGACCAAACTTCAGTTATTTTATCCCTCCAATTTTTAAGTTCTTCTACTTCTTTTTCAGTATTTTTAAAATCAGACATTTTTTCATTAAGTTCAGTAAACTTAGCCTCCATATCTTTACGGATATTTTCTTGACCTTCATTTAACCTTTCTAATTCTTTAAGAACTAAACGACCATACTCGGACCAACCATTTACTGAATTGTTTTCATCACTACCCATTTTATAGTTTTGTTGCTGATATTACAGAAAGTATAGTAGAACAAATAGTTTCGTAATGTTTTATTTTAACATCTGACTTTTTAAGTTTACTAATAATTTTCCTTTCTTCATTTATTATACCTTCAATATTGTTAAGTATAATAGTATACTCTTTTGAATCAATTTTTTGAGACTCAAGGGTATTAACTAAAACACGTAACTTTTCTAGGTTATTGTTATTATCATGTAAACTTTCACTCATTGTATACTATTTAAATATATTTTTTATATCATACAATTTTTTAAAATTATATGAAAAATTATCTAAACTAGACTCAGATATGTTATAAATTAAATCTTTTGTTTCTAATAATTTTTCTTTAAGAGTTAAATTAGTTGTAACCAATTTAGAATTCACCAAATCTAAGGTCTCTTTTACCATAGACTTTAATAAAGTTTCTTTTTCGGTGTCACTACCACTAACAACTACTTTAATCATTTTTTTATCCTCCTCAGTTAACGTAGAGTATTTTTCGTTATATTTTTGGGTAGCTATATTTAAAAACTTTTTAACGTCAATGTTTTCTCTAACTAAATCATCCTCTTCTTTAGAATTAGACTTCTCAGTCATTAAATGTTTAATAACGTTTAATTTAGATTCATGAATCACATCAATAACCTCAACACTTTTATTGGTTGTTGTAAGTTTATATAAAGACTCATTTAATTTATTTGGTTTTTCGTTTAATTCAATACTGTACCTGTCAAGTAAATCAACCAATTTTTTACATTCATTAACAATACTCTTTTCACCTCTAAATTTATCTAAAACAGAAAGGTTCTCATCAAGGTATTTTCCAGCTTCAAACTCACTTGAAGTGGTCTTGTTTTCTAAATTCTTATAAACAACAAAAAAAGACTTTAAAGTATCACTTTCCTTAATGATATTTAAAAATTCTTTATATAGTTCTTTACCCTTACTATCTTCGTTTATATGTGAATTTATATATTCTTGGGTAAATTTATTCTTTAATGTACCAAAATCCATGTTCTTTTTTTATATATAAATATGCCTTAATCTTCTAACGATTCTCTCTTATTAGAATTATTGAGTTTTACCTCCGATTCACGAATTAGTTCATCAACACCATTAAACAACATTCTGATATCTTCGTTCTTACTTTTACCTTCATTTAAAAGTCTATCAATAACACCTTCTTGGTTTCTAAAACTCTCACCGAATCCTTCATCACCACCTTCATCACCGAATCCACCTTCGTCACCTCCGAATCCTTCATCTCCACCGAAGTCACCTCCTCCGAAGCCTCCTCCACCTTCATCTCCGAATCCACCTTCACCTTCACCACTCTCAGTAGTTTCAGGTTCTGGACCACCTATTTCACCATAAAGTTTATCCACTCTATCAAAATAACCAGTTTTCTTGATAACATTAGGTGTAGCTTCAAGTTCAGCAGCTGCCGCTCTTTCCATTCTTTGTTGTTCTAAATCAGTAGTGATTTCATCATTAGAGAAGTTGAATATGTTTTTCTTAGCCCATGTATGTGAAGTAGGAGCTATACCATCAACAGCTGTAACAAGGTCTTTATATAATAATACTTTTTCTTTCCATTGCTCAACTTTCAACATCTCACCTTGTGTAGATGGGTTGGTTAAGAATAATTGGAAATTATTAAGTTCTTCCTCAAAACCTAATATATAAAGGTGTATAATAGCTAATTTATTCAATTCCTGAATCATAGCTTGTTGAATCCTATTAATAGTTCTAGCAAAACGAATATCCATCAAGGCTAGGTTTTTACCTTCACCAGCAGCCTCCTCAAACCCAAGAATAGGTTTTGGGACTCTAAGAGCTGTAACCATTTTTCTTTGTATATACTGAATATCAGCTATTTGGTCTAAGTTTGACGCTCCCGCCAAAGTCTCAATAGGCATTGATGCGTTAGCGTCTCTCACAGGAATAAAGTAATCTTGGTCCACTGCTAATGTATTATATCTAAGGTCAACTTGACCCGTTTCTTGGTCAGCTTGTTGTGTTCTTTTAAATTTATTAGCTACTTTTTGTACGTATGCTTCAACATCCGCGTCATCAATGTTACCCACATAAACTTTAAATACCCTTCTTTCAGGTGCCCTAACAACACGGTAAACTAACATTGCATCTTCAGCTAACAATAACTGTTTCCAAATACGTCTAACTTTTTCCAATACAGAAGTTCCGTATGGTAGTTTTCTATCATCACCTAATAAACGGAAGTGTGCTATTTCCCAAGCATTAAAATCTAAATTCTTATCTTTCCATTTAAAAGATACTTGTTTTTTCTTTGTTGGGTTAAGTTGGTCGTTAGTAACCGTATTTCTTTGGTTATCATTATGGAATAATCCTGTCTCAGACCTTTCAATTTCAATATTCGTAAGTTGTGACGTACCAACAATACCTTTTTCTTTATCTATCTTAAGATAAACAAAGTTATCACCGTACTTACAAGTGTTTCTAGTCCACATCTGTAAGTTAGTGTTTAAGTCTAAGATATTATCAAATAAATCTTCTAATACATTTTTAATTCTTTTAGAATCTGACATTACCGTTATAACCCTACCTTGTTCATTTAAAGTTGTTGATTCTTCAGACATAATGTCTAACGCTGCTGAAATTTCAGGTGTAAACTCCATAGCCTCATAATCCATATATGAAGCAATTCTAGTAGTCTCATAGTAAACAGCTTTTTGATAAAGTTCGTTATCTACTTTAGCCCATTGTGATTGAATAAAGTTTTGTTGTTGTCCAGTTAACTTTTCTTTTTCATAAGCCTCTCTAGACTTAGTTGTTAATAAATCTTTATCCCCAAGTGAGTATCTAGGTGTTTTTGGACCTTCACCCTGACTAAACATTTGGAATAACTTTTGATATACTGTTAAATTTTTATTATCTGCCATTAATTTTTAGGTTTATAACCTTGTTATTTATATATAAATATTCAATTTAAAAGTAATCGTATAAACTATAATGTGAACGATATTTATTTATAAAACAAACACTATGGCATTACCTACAGTATCATTTAAAGAATTCGCTAAAAATCCTATAGTTGCCTTATTATTTATGGCTATACTAGCTATTGGGTATTTACACAACCAACAAATATCAACATTAGAAGACACAATAGTACAACTAAGAGAAGATGTTGATGAGTTAAAGAATGAAAATAAAGAATTAAGAAATAAATTATTAGAGATTACAAAAAAATAGTTTTATGAAAAATATATTTTTATACGCATTTATTGTTTTAGTTTGTGGTTATTTCACATACACTTATATTGAAAGTAAACATAGACATGAAGACATGATTTTAAAAACAAATAATGAATTAGACTCAATAGAGTCAAAACAAAAAACCGTTTTTGATATGGTTGATGAAGCTATGATGTCAAAAGCTAAAAAAGAAGAAAAGATGCGTTTAGGTTTGGATAGTTTAGAGGATGAACTTAAAAGAAAAATGTACATACTAAGAAAGACTCAATCCAAGTTAGATTCAACAAAAATAGAAATAAGTAAAAATAAAAAATATAACGATAGTTTAATTGAACTTAATGAGAGATTAGTTAAAGAAAAATATAAAGCTGAAATATCTTTAGTTGAGTCCAAAATAATAATAAACAACTTAAGTGAGGCGAATAACCTAATGAAGGTTAAATACGATAGTTTAGAGTGTGAACAAAAAGAAGAACCTTACGTAATGGTTGATACGGTTTATGTTATTGACACGATATTCTACAAAAAAGAGGATATTAAGAAATTTAAGTTAAAATAAATTATTTTAATGTGGTGATTGTTTCAGGATAATTTACCAACAACGCCCTCTCATCTTTACCTTCATAAGGTACTTGACTTATAACATATCTCATCGCATTTAAACCACTAATTCTTTTATCGTTAGCGTCAATAACAGTCCAAGGTGCATAACTTGTTGAGGTAACTTTAAACACCCTTTTCTTATAGTTAGTGTACTCTTCCCACTTTTCTTGTGCTTTCGCATCATTAGGACTGTACTTCCAATATTTTAAAGGACTGCCTTTTCTTAAATCAAATCGTTTTTCTTGAGTGTCTTTGGTTATCGAAAACCAAAACTTGATTAGGTAATTACCAGAGGCAACCAAACTTTTTTCAAAACCGTTTACGTTTGCCATAAATTCTTCGTATTCATCATAAGAAGAGTAACCCATCACAGGTTCAACAATACCTCTGTTATACCAAGACCTGTCAAAGAATATAATTTTACCAGGTTCAATATCTGATTCATATCTAGCGAACCAATTTTTCTTTTCTTCTTCTGTTGGGATATCTTTAACTACCACCTTATAAAATTTAGGGTCTAGGTATTCAGTAAACTTTTTAATGGTTGAACCTTTACCAGCAGTATCCCTACCTTCAAATAGAATAATAACCGATGAACCTGTTTTTTTTAACCATTCTTGCATTTTAAGTAATTCTATCTGTAATATTGTTTTTTCTTTTTGGAATTGTTTTTTAGGTATTTGTGATTTCTCACCTTCGGTGTCTAAATAATCTTCGTTAGGGTAATTATTGGTATACGCGTCTCTACTATTTAAAGAATCTATTATTTTATTTAGGTATTTTTTAACATTTTCACTTTTACTACCTTTCTTAAGTAAAACATTAGACATAGTCCTACCCAAAATACCGAAATTTATTTGTTTAGAATTTTCATGTTTCTCTATTTTATTTAGTAACTCAATAACTTCTATAGAATCGATGTTGTTGTTCTTTAACAATTTTTCTATCTCATCCAACTCGTATCTTTGCTCCGTAGAAGTTTCAACTTTATTACCGAACAAACTATTTAATAAATCCTTAAAAAAACCTTCAGTTATAGTTTTTTTGTTATTTACCATTAGTTCTTTAATTCTATGTGTTTCTGTCAATAATCCCATAATAATAAATATACTCTATTTTAACGTTTTGTATGTTTTTCTCTATCACCTTTCCTAAAACCAAACATACCACCAAAAACCCAATTATGTGGTGAGTCAGCAGCTTGTGTTTTATTTACCTCATTATTGGCCATGAAAAAATCTGTTTGTCTAGACAGAGTATCTACTGTATTAGATTCGGTTGTACTGACAACCCAATTTTCAACCATAGCTTTTGCCTGACCCTTGGATTTTTCTAAATCTTTAAAAGATGTCATAGCGACGTATAAACACATACCAACAGACATCAATAAATCATCATGATAACCTTTCATGTGGTCTGGTCTACCGTTTATATATACGAATGTATCTATTTCAGCTAAAGTTCTTTTAGACCTAATTTTAAAAGTATCCATACGAACACCCTTTTCCAATTCTGATATAATAACATTTCTATTTTTTTGGAAATTTAATCCCGGTAATTTACCTCTTTCCATGTGTTTTTGTAATGCTTTGTTGTTTTCAACAGCATCAATACCCACAACAGCATCATGATACATTTTTCTTTTGGGGTAACCTAATTCTATTAGTTTTAATACAGTAGAAGCACCCCAACCTCCTGTAATATCCACAACGATGAAAGCGTCATAAGATTGTCCGTAGTAATTACAAATCTCACCTAAAACATCTGGAGCAACTTTACCTTGGTATTCAGCAACTTGATTACCTGTTGTATAATCATAAATACAAACACCCGCTGAGTCATCAGCTGAACCTGATGAAGCGTCTGCAGCTAATATATATTGATGGTCTTTGATAGGGTCTTCCCATATCCACATATTACCATCAACCCATTCTCTTCTAATTGGGTCCTTTATATTTTGTTTTTCTTGTCTTTGTTTATATTTGTCGTCAATAACACCATCACCTGAACCTAAAAACGAACATAATAACTCCTGTGCTATTGAACGTGGGTTATGGTTAAGGTCGGCACACATATCTTCAAACCATTTAGAAGTTGGTTCGTAACCCTTCTCAACCATTTCATCCCAAGTACTCTTAGGTACCGTAGATTTTTCACCAACACCACTATACTTATCAAATACTTCTTCAATAACCTCACCGTTATCGTTTTTCATCAACCAAGTCATACCAGAACCATCGTTTTGTCCATTATAACGAGGGTCTTCATACCATTTCATATCGGTAATGTTGTAGTTGTTTTTACCCAACTCAGCCATTTTATATGTTTTATGATATAACGGGTCATATCCGTTTGGTGTTGAGATTAGAATAGAACGACCACCTGTTGATAATGAAGGTTGTGCCGCTTCATAGAACTCTTCCCCTCTACTACCCTCAATAAAGGCTGCCTCATCCACGATGATAATTGATGGTGTATAACCTCTCAAAGCATCTTTTGAGGATGCCACGGCCTTTACTTCAGAACCATTATTAAGTCTATAGTGTGAGTCTGAATTTTTTTCAGGTGAGAACCAATCTTTACCGTTTGGTGGTCTAAATATATCCATCCAATCAGGTAGTTGTCTTGTGAAATCCTTAATTTTTTTTAAGAATTCTTTGGCTGTTTCCTGTTTGTTAGCGGCAATTAGGATTTTATGTTTTTTCTTCGGGTTGGCTAAAGCGGTAAGAATAGCACAATAAGCGGCTGTAGTTGTTGAAATACCGGCCTGACGAGGTTTCATCACTATATTATGTCTATGGTCAATAAAACCTTGTACAAGTACTTTTTGCCTAGGGAATAAACGAAAAGGTACTTCACCACCTTGAGTTCTATCCTCAGTACTTAGGTAGTTTTCTATTCCGTATATTGGGTCTTTTAAAGCTCTAGCTATCTCTAAAAGTTTTTGACCCTTCGTTAACTGTTTAGTAGAATCCATACCTATAAATATCATTAAGCATTAAAAACCCACCATAGTAGCGAACTTGGTGGGTTTAATCAGTCGTAACTGATAACGGTCCTAAATCCGTATATCTTAGTTTAAGTATGGTCCTATTTTCCTAGCCAACTCAAAATCACCACTATCTAAAGCGTCATCCATTAAACTCTCTAACTCACTTTTAGACATATTAGAGTAATCAGGTTCACCACTAGGTTCTTCAGAACTTGAACCACCTAATAAATCACGTAAAACTGGGTCCGAGTAGTCACCATCTTCTACATCATCATCATCAGCTGGTGTTGGTTCTTCGTCTTCATCTTCGTATTCACCTATCGCATCCTCATACTCTTCAGCTCTAAGTTGTTCTGAAGCTTCGTCAGCCATTTCTTGGATTTTTCTAACACTATTTTCGTTTTCCTTAAGTAAACCATTGATAAGTGAATTCATCTCACTAGCTGGTAAAGAAACTAATTTATGGAATAGTAAGGCCTCATGGTTCGGATTCTCAATATCAATAAACTGTGAAATCTTCTCCCAAATACCAACACCTAATCTAATATCATCTTGTTCAGCATCTAAGTTATCTACTTGGTCGTAAACATATCTCTGTACTTCCATATCTTCATGTGTACCGTGTAAAGCAATAAGTTCTTTAGCTCCTTTCTCTAATTCGTGTAATAATATTGAGAATGTCATACCTTCGGCAACAATTTTAGGTTTTCCTGTACCAGTCTCTTTAGGTAATAAAACCCTAACATTACCAGCGTGAACCCCACTTCTACCTTGTTGTCTAATTGTTTCTCTATCTAAAGCCCAATAAACAAAGTCATTAGCTGCCATAAGTTTAGCGTATTCTCTTTTCATTTCCGCTGGTACTCTAGAATCATCAGCTAAATGATGTAAATTCTGTGTTTTTCTAGCTGACCCCTGAGCCATACCGTTAATCAAACGTCTTTTAGTTACCTCAGACTTTAACTCATCCTCACTATAACCTTCTGGTGGGGGTGTATTACCTTTTTCGTATCTAATGTTTTGTTTATTTATTGGTCTACCACCCATTTGAGGGTGACCTGTGATTGTTGCCTCAATATCAACAACTTCCTCACTTAAACCTGGATGTTTATCTCTAATAAGTCTAATAGCCTCTTGTTCTAATTGAGGTTTTTTATCCATTTCATATTGAATAACTTTCATTAAAGATTGTGACATAGCATTTGTAGCGGAACTTACATCAGCTCTACCGAATTTTTCTTGTGCTGCCTGACGTATATCATTATAAATCCTTCTACCTACATCTCTAACCGTATCAGAATCTAAATGTTTTGAATATGGGTTATCTCCAGACTCTAACTCGCCCTCGTAAGCGTTATCCTCGTTAATTAAACGTGTTCTCATTTCGGATAAAAGTTCGGACTTTGACATAACGGGATTTTGATTTTCTCTAACGATTTCCATTATCTCTTCCTCGGTAAGTTCATCGTCTGGACCTACAACAACAGGTTTACCATCAACGTAAGTTTGTACGTCTGTTTTTTCTCTTTTAGCTATGTCTTTAGCTTTTCTAATATCAATAGGGTCTTTTTCTGAAGACCTAACTGTTTCGTTAAAAACTTTAAACATTTCTTCTTGAGTCATGTTTAATACATCATAACCGTTTTCCCTAAGAAAACGTCTAACCATTCTTTTATTAATTTGATTTTTACTCATTTTTATAGTGTTTTTGTTTTGTTCGGTGTGTAATCTAACTCAATATCTAAAGTTAATAATTTAGCCTCAACTTCAGTTTTATGGTCCCCAAATTTAAAAACTAACCTTTCTATTTCATCATCAATTTCTTCATCTTCATCCCATTTTTCCCAACCTAAAGCTATAATTCCTTCTACAGCATTATAAACTTGGAACACCCCAGACTCTTGTACGAGTTCCAAATCTAATTCATCAGTTTGTAAAAAACCAACCTCTTTTATAAAAGAAGGTGGAGGTGTCAATTCTGAAGTGTCTGTCACAACACTAGATTCATACCACTCTTCTTCCCAATCATGGTCTGTTCTATCCGAAAAGAGGAACTCAAACATGTGTTCCCCTTTATAGTTAGTACCAATTTTATTTATGTAGATTAATTTTAAATCCATTATTCAAATGTTACGTCATCATCATTTTCAGCTTTTGCTGGAGCTGGTTCCACATCTCTATCTGGTGGAGTAAATGGTGTCGTACTAGGTCTAGTACGTGGTTTTCCAGGTTTAGTACCAGGTCTAGTTCCAGGTTTAGTACTTGGTCTTTCTTTTGGTCTTGCTGGAGATGGTGACATTGTAGGGTCATCCATATAACTCTCATTTTCAGCTTTTGCTGGAGCTGGTTCCACATCCCTATCTGGTGGTGTAAATGGAGTTGTTGATGGTCTAGTACGTGGTTTTCCAGGTTTAGTACCAGGTCTAGTTCCAGGTTTAGTACTTGGTCTTTCTTTTGGTTTTGGACTATTCATACCATAAATATCATCATTATCTACCATATAGTCAACATTTTCAGTTTTCCAACCAATACCCGAACTGTCCTCAGTTTTCCAACTAGTCATACCCTCATCAACAGGGTTGCCTTCATAGTCACAAGTTTCAAAATCATCATCTGACATATAAACCATAGGTCCTTCTAAATCAACATCGTCAAAACTTGTATTATTAGGTAATTTATAACCTCTTTTCATTTCATCAAAAGAAGGTTTGTTGTAATGTGAACTCATATCTTTTTCAGCTTGTCTTTCAGCTCTTGGGTCATATATGTCGTGGTCGTCATCCATGTAAGATGTTTTATTATCATCACCAGCTAAATAACCTAAATAACCAGCCGGATATTCACTACTCATATATGAAGTGTCGTATAATAATTCCTCACCCGCTTCTAATTCAGGTTCACCACCTCTTTCATAATCATCATCCATGAAGTCAACCTCTTCTTTAGGGTTATCACCAGATTCTATTTTATTTATGATAGAATCTTTATCATTACTATCCAGTCTAGAAAGGTCTAAAGCTGAAAGAACACTGTTTACAACATATTTTTGCATATCAGAAGATAAATCTTCAGTATCTCTTAATTGTTGTCCTAATTTACCTGTAGTTCTTTGGATATCTTTAATTGGGTCGTCACCTACAACGTCTTCACCCTCGTCACCAATTTCTTCTTCATCTCCGAAATCAAATTCTTCTTCACCTTCTTCTGTATCAGTTTCTTCTTCATCTCCGAAATCAAATTCTTCCTCACCAGTATCACCTTCTTCTTCATCTCCGAAGTCAAATTCTTCCTCACCAGTATCACCTTCTTCTTCATCAGAACCAAAGTCAAATTCTTCGTCACCTTCTTCTTCATCTCCGAAGTCAAATTCTTCCTCACCAGTATCACCTTCTTCTTCATCAGAATCATCACCAAAATCCATAGATGGTTCTTCTTTTTTCTTAGGTTTAGGTTGTTTTAATACGAACTTTTTTTCTTGTAATTCTTCTTTTTCACCATCCATAAGAATTTCAGAATCATCTTCCTCTTTTTCATCAACATCTTTGTAGTCACCAGACTCTGTTAAAACATAATCAAAAGTCTTCATATCAACTGACTCTTTTATACCATAATTTCTGTTGATGTCGTTAAAAATTAAGTTTAATTTAAAAGTGGCATCCTCAAAAGAATGGTAAGAGTGTTTGTTTTTATTTTGTACACCACCAATGTAATTAAAATCACTTTCCTTTAAAGTAGTTTTACTAGTTGTCGATTTAATATAATAATTTCTATTCTCTCTAACTATAGCATATGTATTACCATCAGAAGCTTTTTTAATAAGTTCGATAGCACCCATATTTCTATTAGTACTTTCTTTCATAGAAGTACCTTTAATATTAGATAATTCTAAAAGTCTTTTTAGTTGTTTTTGATTCATTTTTTATATATTATTTATTTTATTATCTTATTGGATAAGTTCCGTCAGCGTTTCTAAAAGCTTCAGGTTTTTTCTTACCAATTAAGAAAAGTGTACCCGTTGCTCCACCAACACCACTACCAGTATTATTTACACCAATCGGTAATGTTATACCACTACCTGTTGGTACGGCAACAGTTTCACCACCTAATGTAACTGTTTCACCACCAGGTATATAAACTTCCGAATATTGGTAGTTTGTGTAATCCGCGTTTGCTAATGCATGTATTATCATAATTAAGTTTTTAATATAAATATGTACGTTATTCTTTAGTTTCTTCAGATTTAGTTATAAAAGATGAAGGTAACATGTATTTTTTTAATTTTGGTGACCGACTTAGTAATATATACACAACACCACCAGGTAAAATAGAAGCTAATGTAAGACCAGTTGCTTTAAGTACATCACCAATTTGGTTTTTAACAAATAGTCTATCATCGTCGTTTAATTCTTTTTTTTCTTTTATTGATTTAATGACCATATTCCAAGCCTCTTGTGTTTCTTTACCTTCTGTTTTTAATTTTTCAATAAATTTTTTAAAAGATTCTTTTATTTTATCAATACTACCTTCCATAATAACACCTTCTAAAGTTAAAGATTTATCGTAAGCTAAATTTTTTATATCGTATAGTCTGTCTAACATACCATTTCTTCTAAGTACTTTAAAAGCCATATTCTCAACAGAAAACTCACCCACAGAATCAAGACCACATTGTCTCATCTTTTTTATCTTGTCAGTTAGTTTTTCAGCTCTTTTAACTATGGATTCATAATCTCTATCTTCATCTAAGTCATCATATAACTCTTCTATTCTATCCATAACTTTATTAGCTTTGTCTCTAACAGATTTTTTATCTATAGTCACCTTTTGTTTTTCAGGTCTAATATTCCACTCATCATTTAAAACAGAGTAAACACCACTAGATGTATGTTTTTCAGATATATCCTGTACGTATAACTCAACGTCAAAACCATATATTTGAATATCATGTTCTTTGTTCCAAGCTGAACTTTTAGATTTTAAAAAATCTAAAACTAAATCCTCATCAACTGGGATATCTCTATAATCCACCAATATATGTAAATCAACGTCTGAATATTTGGACCAATTATAGTTAGCCAAACTACCAGTCATAGTGACATCCTCAATATCAACATCAACCAAACCTAAACTCTCAAAATAGTCGTCAGCTATCTTTAATAAAGTTTTTCTAACCTCAGGTTTCATCTTTTCATTGTCCCAAACCTTAGGGTTCAACTCATCATTCATCTTAAATCCTGATAAATCTATTTCTTTGTTTAATTTTTCCATATATCTTATAAATATTCATGATATTTATTAAATGTAATGAAAGAAGTTATTAAGAAAATATTAAAGGAAGATTTTGGTTGGGCTGAAGATATCAACCCAGTATCAAAAGAAGAAATATCCGAACACCTAACAGGTTTAGCTCAAGATTATGGGTATAACCAATATGACGGTAAACTTACAGACGTTATCTACCATTTAGGATTAAATAAAGAAAAGTTAAAAAGTCTTTATGGAGTATTATATGGTTTAGCTGAAGGAACATATCACTACGGTGTTGAGATTGGTTGGTCTGAAGGTTACTCTTCTGGTGAACAAGAAGGTAGAGTTGGATATGATAATGCCTATAATGACGCGTATGATGACGCTAAACAATCTGTTTATGATGGGGCGTACGATGAAGGTTATGACGAAGGTTATAATGAAGGTCTTGAAGAAGGATACCGAAAAGGTTATGAGGAAGGGTCTGAAAAAACTTATTATAAAGCATTCGAAGAAGGTAGAGCGTATCAGGAAAAACAAAATAAAGGTGAAGTAGATTTTGAATCGTTAGAATATTGATTTATGAAAAAGAAAATTATAATTAAAGAATCTCAGTTAAAGAAACTGATAGAAGTTAAACAAGATGAGGTAAATATTGCTATAGTCGGTAAAGAGTTAAAGAACTTACCGTGTAGTGGTGAAAGTATTAAAACTTTAATAACGAATAAGTTGTTAGATTTAGGTTATAGTGATGTTAAGATAAATTTTATGGGTTACGAAGATGAGACCAACAATTTAATGTATTCTATATATACTGAAGGTCCCATGTTTGTAGTTAAAGCTCAAAGTTCTCATTCAGAAAAACCTTGTTTGGATATTTTATATGTACAAGCTTACGATAAAATACAATTAGGTATCGAAATTTAATTACTTAAAGGAAATTTAATTGTTGGGTGTGGCTCATAATCTTTAATCTTAAATGTTACGTCACAATCTAAACTATTTACAATATCATCTATATCCAATAAATGCCAATTCTTATTACCAGAACTTATTTCTAACTTAGGTAATTGATATGGTTCTCTTGTGATTTGTTCTCTAACACCATCAACTTGATTTTGGTAAATATGTGTATCTCCGAGGTTACCAATTAGTTCATCAGGTACCATATTCACAGAACGAGCTATAATTTCCAATAATAAAGCATATGACGCAATATTAAATGGAAGACCTAATGGTGTATCTACTGAACGTTGATTCCACATTAGAGAGATTGCTCGTGTTGGTATATTTAGTTTATCCACTCTTGCTAAATTATCTTCATGGGTTCTTATTTTTTCTTCACCGATTATTGTACTAACTAAACTCAAGCGTTCTTCCAAACTCAACTCTCTTGTATAAACTTGAAATCCATAATGACAAGGTGGAAGTACCATTGAATCCAATTCTCCAACATTCCAAGCGTTGACCATCAAACGTCTTGAATCTGGGTTTGATTTGAGGTTTTCAATAAGAGATTCTATTTGGTCAATACCATTCCAATTTCTCCACTGTGCTCCATAAATAGGGCCAAGTTCTCCCCATTCATTAACAAATTTATCATCAGTTTTAATACGTTCAACAAACTCTTCCTGTGTCATTAAACGAGTGCAGTTTTGATTTGGGTCATCTACATGAATATCGTAATCAGGTTCTTCAACAAAACCTGCAATTTTACAGTAATTTTTATAGGCGTCCCCAACCCAAATATTATTACCATTTTTAACTAACCATTTAATATTTGTATCACCACGTAAGAACCATAGTAATTCACTTACAATACCTTTCCAATACATTTTTTTAGTAGTAAGTAGTGGAAATCCGTCTTTCATATTGTGACGAATTTGTCTTCCAAAAATTGAAATGGTTCCGGTCCCTGTTCGGTCACCTTTTTTTACACCATTATCTAAAATGTCTTTTAATAACTTTAAATATTGTTTTTCTATATTCATGACCTACCTCTACTTAATATCTCAACTAATCTTTCTTTTAATTCATCTACATTTTCTTTACCTAGATTTTCCGTTTTGTAATGTTTAATATGTTTATTAAAAACCTTACCTTGTGATTCATCAGCTTCAAACCTTAGATAATCCTTATGGTCAACACTACTGTAAGAGTACTTACCACCGTAATTAAATGTAATTTCCAATAAACTGTTATTTGGATTCCATTTTGATTTTAGAATATTTGACGATTTATACAAACATTCTATCGTACCGTCTTCATTAAATATTTTATCTACTAACATACTATTCTCTATTTGCTTTATAACTGTGTACTGTGTTAAGTTTAAAAACCTGACCCGTTATGGTGTTACCATCTTCAGAATGTTCCGTAATAACAAGGTGTTCACCTGTTATCATTAAAACAGCATCATTGAAATCTACTTTGTAGGTACCCCCTTCCAAACCATCCTCACTATTTGGGTTGTTTTTAAATAAAATTGACAAACTTTTGTATTTCATATTTTTTATTTTAAAACTATTAAATAAGGTAAAAAATATCAATATTTACTAGTATACTTAATTGATTATTTATATATTTGTTTAGGTACATTATAATTATCAGACCGTTATTATAGGTAAGACTTGATATAAGATAATATTTTTACTATAATTGTTTTGATGAAAAAAATGGTACCCAAAGTAAAGTTGATACTTAGAGAGGCTTTTAAAACTTCTTCTAGGTTGGGTGATATGAAGATTAAACCTGAACACATAATACTTTCGTTATTAAATGATTATGATAATAAAGTGTTAGACGTTTTGACGGAGATGGGCACTGACATTGAGGACTTGTCTTCTACACTAGAAGGTTATATACTTTATAAAACAATAAATCCGATGACAGAACTTAAACTGTTACCACTAAGTGAATCATCTAAAAACGCCATAAGTACGGCGGAATTAGAATCGGATAAATTAAAAGATGAATTTATAAGTACAGAACATCTGTTCTTAGCTATATTAAAAAATAAAACACTAGAGGGGACTCGTGTTTTGGGTAATAAAGGAATTACCTATAAAACATTTAAAGAAACACTAATACAAATAAAAACAGAAAATATGAGCATGACTGGAGATTTTGATGAATTGGATGATGACTTCGGAAAGAAAATGAAGAAGAACACCAAATCCACAACACCCGTACTAGATAACTTTGGTAGGGATATAACTAAATTAGCTGAAGAAGGAGCTATTGACCCGATTATTGGTAGGGACGAAGAAATTGAAAGAGTTTCACAAATCTTAAGTAGACGTAAAAAGAATAACCCTATTCTTATCGGAGAACCTGGAGTTGGTAAAACAGCTATAGTTGAAGGGTTGGCTTTAAAAATTGTAAACAAAAAGTGTCCTAGAATCTTATATAACATGAGAGTTGTGTCTTTAGATTTAGGTTCTTTAGTTGCCGGAACAAAGTATAGAGGCCAATTTGAAGAAAGGATGAAAGGTATTATGCAAGAACTTGAAAAGGTTGATGATGTAATATTATTCATTGATGAAATCCACACTATGGTTGGTGCTGGTAACGCCGCAGGTTCAATGGATGCTTCTAACATGTTAAAACCAGCTTTAGCTAGAGGTGAAATTCAATGTATTGGAGCCACAACTCTTGATGAATTCCGTGAAAACATTGAAAAGGACGGTGCCTTAGCGAGGAGATTTCAACAAGTTATTGTTGACCCGCCGTCTTTAGAAGATACATTAGTAATCCTTAATAACATTAGAGAAAGATATGAAGACCATCACAAGGTTAAATACTCTGATGAAGCTATTGAGGCTTGTGCTAAATTAGCTGATAGATATATCACAGATAGAGAACAACCGGATAAGTCAATTGATATTTTGGATGAGGTGGGTGCTAGAGCACAGGTGAATATAAAACCACCAAAATCTATTTTAGACTTAGAGGGTAAGATTTCTGAAATCGGTATTGAGAAGGTAAATGTTGTTAAATCACAAAGATATGAGGAAGCAGCAAGATTACGTGATGAAGAGAGAAAGTTACTAGAAGAGTTGGAAGAGGCTAATCGTAAATGGAATACTGAATCGGATAAATCTAGAAAACTTATTGAAGCTGAAGAAGTCGCTAAAGTTGTCGCGATGGTTACAGGTATCCCTGTTAGTAAGGTAGGTTCTGATGATTTGAAAAGACTTGTAAGTATGGATTCTGACCTTAAATCTAAGGTTATTGGACAGGATGAGGCTATTGAACAAATCTCTATGGCAATCAAAAGAAGTAGAATGGGTATTAGAAGTACCGACAAACCAATGGGGTCATTTATATTCCTAGGACCAACAGGTGTAGGTAAAACACATTTAGCTAAGATGTTAGCTGAAAACGTTTTCGGTACTGAGGAAGCTTTAATTAGAGTTGATATGTCTGAATACATGGAGAAACACGCTGTATCTAAATTGGTTGGAGCACCTCCAGGATATGTCGGTTATGAAGAGGGTGGACAACTAACGGAAAAAATTCGTAGAAAACCATACTCAGTGGTGTTGTTGGATGAGATTGAAAAGGCACATCCTGACGTTTTTAACATCCTGTTACAATTATTAGATGAAGGTCACTTAACAGATGGTTTAGGTAGAAAAGTGAATTTCAAAAATACCATGATTATTATGACATCTAACGTAGGAGCTAGAAAACTACAAGATTTTGGTACAGGTGTTGGTTTTGGAACTAAAACTAAACTTGAAGCTCACGACGAATTAGTTAGTGATGTTATTGAAGACTCGTTAAAGAAAGCATTCTCACCTGAGTTCTTAAATAGACTAGATGATGTGATTGTATTCAAGAAACTAGATAAAGAGGGTATTGGTAAAATTGTTGAATTACCACTTAAAGACTTAACATCTAGAATTAAGGAGATTGGTTATGATGTTAAGGTTTCTAAAAAATTAAAGGACCATTTAGTTGAGGTAGGTTATGACGAAAAATATGGAGCTAGACCATTAAATAGAGCTATTCAAAAGTATGTTGAAGACCCAATAGCTGAAGAGTTATTAAAAGGTGAAGCTCAAGAAGGTGACACTATTAAAGTTGGGTACCGAGACAACGATGTGTTTGTTGAGATAGTTAAACCTAAAAGTGAGACTACCGAGTAAAAGAAAACCCCCTCATTGAGGGGGTTTTTTATTTTAATCTTCCGTGGCTAAATCAACACTCCTATCAGTATCGATTCGTCTTTTTAGTTCTGAGTAAAATTCTCTAGCTATCCTTTTTAACCAATCGACACCATCTTTACCGAAATACATTAGTCCTGATATGTTTGTGATACATTTATGACCACCTGAGTTTGCTTGAATCATGTCCCAACCACTAATAGATAACATACTAAGAGCTTTCTTTTCTTTATCACCTAACCTAGAATATGGTTTAGATAATACATTTTTTATAGCGTTCTGCCACCTTTCAACAGTGTAATCAGGTGAAGAACCTTTAGGTACTGTATCTAAACCCCTTATACCACCTTCAGTTTCGTGGAATAAAGCCACCATATCGTTATAAGTGAAACCAACACTGTTGTCTTCATCAAAAGATTTATGTTTTTCACCAAAATATTTTATCGTATCTAATGTTATAGTGTAATCTTTTAGTTGTGATTCAAATTTAGAAAGTACTTCCTGAGCTATCTCACCTAAATTAACACCTTTCAATGACCTAGATGCTTGGAATGGGTTACATGACGATTGCATTAAACCTAAAGGCCATACAATTATTAAGAAATTTGCGTCAGGATTATTTTTAAATGGTGTATACCTATCGTATGAACCAGGTTTAATCATAGAACCACCACCATATTGTGTGATAATACCATATTCCTCGTCATATTTAACTTTATCACTTTCTTTTTGTTTTTGGATATAATCTTCTTGGTGTCCTTTCATTATGTCTGGTGATGCATAACCTTTTTCTTTAGCTATTCTAACAATATCTAAGTATATAGAAACTAAACTAGGGTTACTAGTCATAACCAATTCCTCTAAAAACCCAGGTTTATTTTTGTAAGCTAATAATAATTTATTCGCTACAAGACCCATTAACATCCTATTACGTGTTATATCCTCTTCTTTGTCTAATTTAAAGATATATCTCATAATGTCTTCAGGTTTAACACCCATCTCTACGAAATTAGCCGAATCAACTGTAGATATTGTTTTGATATCTTTAGGTGGAAATACGTCTGTAGTCATTATTTGGGATAAAGTCTCAACATTGGACCTAGAATGTCTAAAAGAAGTTGAGGCGTCTTTCTCAACCCCAACTTGTGTGTCGTGATGGTCGGTGTGAATTACGAACATAGGTTTTCCATGTGCAAAATCAACCAAAACAGGCATCACACTTCCTTTGGCTTCAGGTTTTTTAACCGCGAACTCTTTGTCACCGTATTGTATAATCTCAGCATCCACTGTTTCAATACCGTACTTCTTAAGGTACTCTCTCATAGCGATGGCTGAAGTAACCCCGTCTAAGTCTTGGTGAAAATATATTTTAGCTTTATCGTATCTTTTAGCTATATCACGCATGTTTTGTAAACCAGACTCTAATAATATGTTTTTTGGTACTATATAACTCATTTATCTTGATTTTTCTATATAAATATCAAGAATCTTTAGATTCGGTCAAATCAATTAGTTTGTCTAAGTATTGTTTAGCCTTTTTTAAGTCTTGGAGTCCGTTTTTATGTCTCCAACGAGTAACGTATTTAACTATATTACCCTCAAAGAAGTCTAAACTCCATGAATGAGCGTAATCCCACATTTCAATACCCTCATTATAGTGTGAAGGGTGTACAACCTGTTCTTTTTCTTTATTTTCCATAATTTTTTACTTATATTTGATTTTCTATAACACAAAAATAAACATGTCACATAATAAAGTGAATTTTTTATACTTATTTGTTGTAGTTTAAGTAAAAAATTGTATATTTGTAAGGTAATCACTAAAAAAACACTAAAAATATGTCAAAAACAGTTCAAAAAGTTAAAACGGTAAGATTAAGAGATTGTAATTTCCCAGATGAGGTGTTTATACCTTTAAAAACTGGTAAATTTATAGATAAAGTAACATCTAAAAAAGGTGGTACCATGCCAGCTACAATAACAGTTGTTGTTGGTGAACCTGGTTCAGGTAAGACAACACTTTTAGTTGATAAATTAGCTTCTATTGAAGAAAATAACCCTAATAAAAAGTGTCTTTATATATCTTCAGAGATGAATCCTATTGATAATATGGAATTGGCTGAAGAATTACCACAACTAATGGATATTGAAGGTTTTTATTTAGCTGATTACGAAGACCCAAAGAAAGCTTTGGAGGATATTCTAAAAGAGGGGTGGGATTATGTTATTATGGACTCTTTTATGGATGTAAAGGATAAAATAAAAGACTCTGATGGGTGTAAAATGTCATCTACAGCGGTTGAAACTTGGTTGATTGGTCTATTAGTTAGTCATACTAAAGGTGAAAACGACTTAAACAAATATACAGCCTTTGATGTGATACAACATATCACTAAAGGGGGTACTTACGCTGGGTCAACAAAGTTAAAACACAACACAACAGCTATGATGTTTGTCAGAATTGACCAACAAACTAATGAAAGATACTTGGTATACACTAAAAATCGTAGAGGAGACATCAATAAAAAGTTATATATTACATTAGGTGAGGATGGTTTAGACTTCAACTCTAAAAAATACAACGAATTGGAGAAGGCCTTGAGTATTCAGAAAGAAATGGATAAGTTTCAAGATGAAAACGATGACGCTTTAATGGATTTATTGTCGGATTCTGAGTTCAATGTAGACGAAAAAACTATTATAGAACAAGCTACTAACATAAGTGTATCTTCTACAAAAAAAGAAGTAGAAAACTTAGAAGAAATAAACCACTAAACATTGTTTTTCAATAAAAAAACACTATATTTGTCTAATAATCTTTAAAAGTATTTAATATGAATTACGGAAACTACGAACAATTTAAAAAAGAAGTAACAGATAACTACCCAATAAGAAAAAATTTAACTTTTTCTGAGTTAAATATTGATTTTGAAGATGAGGATTCAAAATACGGTAACGTCGTTATGAATGGTAGACACCTGAAGTTGACAAGTAAGGCTTTTAAGTCTTTAATGAGAACTTTAGGTATTAACGATTCTTTCATTCAGAAGTTTACCAACATCTTTGGTATGAGGTCTAAAAGTCAGTTGGTTAATGTGATTAAAAATAAAATGGCGGCACAGGATAATAAAAGGGTTTCTATTTACGTACACCCTAAAAGTTTGAGTGTTGTAGCCATAACACCAACAGATAAACCTTATGTTTCACCAGATTTTTACTTTAATATGGTAGAAAACGTTATGAGTGATAATAATTTAGATGTTTCTAATATGAATTTAGATTCTGAAGGGAACGTATCAATCTCAACACTTAACACAGGATGGGGATTTGATGTGGATGGTCTTAAAGACGAGTCTTTTAATACTGGTGTTATTATGACAGCTGGTCCTACTGAAGAAATAGCTGTTGACCCACATATTCTTAGACTTATTTGTACTAACGGTATGGTTGGTCCTAGAAGATTAGAAATGGGTCCTAGATTACAATCATCTTCTTTAGAGGACATCAATACTTTTATGGGTGAATTAAACGGTATTAAAGAACATAACCAACAATTTAAGTCTGTGTTTAAAGACCAAGTTAAGAAAATGAACTCTATCAACGCGTCTTACCACGAAATGGTGACATTGAGAGATTTGGTTGAGGCTAAAGTGACTGATATCAATGACTCAAGAACTGAGGCTGTGTTAGATAGATTCTTCCCTATTAAAGAAGTTAGAAAACATTACAACGATAAAGGTGTTTACCTTAGTAACTTAACTAAGAGACATCACAAAAATACCAAAACCAATATGACTACATGGGAGTTATTGAACTCTTTGACTGATGTAGCGTCTCACGACTATGGGATGGGTATTGGTGAGTTGGCTAAAGCTGAATTAAAAAAACAATCTGGAATATATATGTTCAAAAAAGAGTTTGATACTGAATTTTTAGTGTCATAGTGTTAAATAGTGTGATAAAAAAAAACGGGTAGTTATTGTGACTATCCGTTTTTTTGTTTATATTTGTAATATGAAATTAGGATACGCTTGTATAAATATGACCCTTGGTTCACAGAAACCAAAAATCACTACTAATCGTGGGATGATTAGAAAAACTTTTGATTCTAAAGGTTTAACTTATGTTTCTGAGTTAGCGTTACAAAATGTACGTGACCTTGCAACTGTTGTGTCTTGGAATCACCGTAATGGTATACAGTTCTACCGTATGTCTTCAGATATGTTTCCTTGGATGTCGGAGTATGAATTTACAGATTTACCCGACCACGACAAAATTTCAAATATATTACGTGGTATTGGTACAATGGCTAACGAATATGGACAACGTTTATCTTTCCATCCTGGTCCATTTAACGTCCTCTGTTCACCTAAACAAGACGTTGTAGACAAAACGGTTAGAGAACTTAATAAACACTCTCAAATCATGGATATTATGGGTCTATCAACAACACCATACAACAAAATCAATATACATGTTGGTGGTGTTTATGGTGATAAACAATCTGCTTTACAACGTTGGTGTGACAACTTCGAGTTACTCGACGACAACACCAAGTCACGACTTACTATTGAGAATGACGACAAGACTTCAGCTTATACTGTTCGTGACCTCATGTATATTCATGAAAATACTGGTATACCGATTGTTTTTGACTATCACCACCATAGTTGTCACCCTGATGGTATGTCACATAAAGACGCACTTACTTTAGCTGTATCAACATGGCCAACAGGTATCACACCAGCCGTACACGTATCAGAACCTCGTGACGACAAAAACCCACGTGCTCATCACGACTATATCCGTACTCAAGTTGACACTTACGGTTTTGACATTGATATAATGATGGAAGCTAAAGCCAAAGAACAAGCTTTACTTGAGTATCGTACTTCTTTTGAAAATGTTTTAGTTGACTCTAATTAGGATATACTCGGTCCCATTTACCTCTTCAGTTTGATACCTACCGTCATACCCACTAATTTGACCATAATCTTCGTCTTGGGTTAAATAATCCAGAATACCATCACGGTCAACACCAAAACCCATATGTTCTATAACTTCAGAAGAGTCACTAAACCAACCTTTTTCATTAACCAAACAGTAAATAGGGTATTCCATACACCTTTCACATTCATCTATATAATCTTGTCTAACATATTCTTTTAACTTTTCTATATACTCTTCTTTAGTTTCAGGTATATTTTCCAGTTTCTTCTCAATAACTATAAGTACATTAGTCAACTTATCAACCTTATTTTGGAAAACTTCAAACTCTTCTTCAGTGTGTGGTTGTTCTAAATAACCGTATTGTATATAATCTTGGTTTTGTATTTCCATGGTTTCAAGAGCTTCCCTATATTGATTGATAATCTCTTCAACCTCTTCATACTCTTTTTCCAATTCTTCATATTCCTCATTTAACTCTTCTATCTCAGCTAAAATATCGTAATCACCATAATATTCTAAATAGTCCTCATTAGACATATCATAAAATTTATTATCAGCCTCATCATCACAAAAACTACTCACCCAATACGAACTAACGTCAATATAATCATCAAGGTCAATACCTAAACCCTCATAACCTACATCATCCAATAAATTATCATAGTATTCGTATAAAGCATTACCCATAGAAGTTGCATCACCAACAACCCATTCTTCACCAGAACTAGTATGTATCACATCAAGGTTACCATACCAATCCGAATGTTGTTCATCAAAACCATCACCCAAAACATTATTACTACCCAATAATTTAATTAAAGCTTCTACTTCTGGTTTGTCTGGGATAGATTCTATATGACTTTTTACCCAATCAAAGTCATTAGATTCCTTAATAAAAGATTCATCTACATATCTATTCAAACTTAAATCACTAGCCCCGTAATATATTATTCTCTTATCATTATTACTAGTGTAATCAACTTTTGACATGTAATCACTGTTCGGGTTATATTTGTAACCTAAAACAGTACCGGATTTTAATTTATATCTGATAGATAATCTACGTTGTTTTTGTGGGTTTGAACGACCAACATTGGACCAATAAAGTTCTATATATTCAGAGGGTATAAATGTGTTTTCTTCATAAAAAACACCAGCAAAATTTTCACTAATATACTCTAAAATAGACTCCCCCCACCCACTACTTTTTATATAGGAAAAAAGTAAATCTATTATGTGGTTATACACCTTAATAAAATCATCAGTTTTAACCTCGTCGGGTAATTGTTCTGGATTTTTATATATGGCAAAAAATTCTGATAAATAACTATCACCCAAAACGTCCATATATTTAACTTCAACAAAGTCATTAACACCAATCAGTTTTTTATCCGTGTTTTCCACAAAAAGTGGTGATACACATTTTAAATCAGCTTTTATAAATTCTTCTTTACTAACATTTTTAGATAAAACCTCAACTAAACTATTGTTTAAAGAATTTATGGTTTTACTACCACTAATAACATCCATTACTAATTCATAAAACTTCTTATCTAAAAATTCATCCGACCTATATTGCAGTCTTAACCCTGTTGTATGTTTAATGAAGTGCTCACCAACAAAACTATTTTCGTATTCTTGGTATTTTGTGGTTGTGGCTAATTTGATTAGAGCATCCAACTCCTCATCTGTAGTTGGTACATCCTCATCTTTTAATTTATCTATAATCTTAATGACCTCTTTTTTGTCACTATCTTTTAAGTATTCAGAGAATATTTTTATAGAATTTAAAGGCATGTTACTATCTAATAACATGTTCATTAGTTTATGAAACCTTCTACGATTATCTAAAAGATTAGGTCTTAGTTTTTGGTATATAATGTTTACGTTTTTACCTAAATCTTTGGTCATACCTAAATCTAGTTTAGATACAACCTCCAACTCCTTTAACCTACAATATATATTCTTTGGGTCATCATTGTTTTTCTCACAAAGATAGTGAAAATCAATTTCACCTGTCGGTGTGACTGCCTGTGAGTCGTTAACTCCATCAGTATCTTCAATCAATAAACCCCTTCTTTTTAAAAAATTTATATTCTCATTTACCTTCATGTTATATAAATATCAAAAAGGCCCAATAATACCTTCATTATTTATACATTGTTTGTAGGGTAAGAAAAATAATTCATCGTGTGAAAACACAATCCAAGTAATATTCTTAGGTGGTGTTTTTGGTTGTTTTAGTGTACCTCCAATATCATAACACCATTTAAGTGGTGAAACTTTTCCTCGGTGGTTATCGTAAAACCAATCAACAAAACCATGTTCCTTCATAACACTGAGAACATCATCATATAATTCATCTATCATTTTTTTTATATTTTAAATAAATTTAATTAAATGATTTGTTTTTATAAACAATACCTTAGTTTGTTAAATGTTAAAATTTAATTTTTCTTCAGCTTCGTAACTATCAAACTCTTCTTTTGTGATGGCTCTAACGGTAAAACCTTCATCGTGAAAGTCATCCAAAAACTCTACCATATCCCCACCATCAATATTTAATTTAACTTTCATAGCTGTTTTACCATCTGGTGTTAAAATCTCTATATACTTTACCTTACTTTGTTTCAAAGATTGTATAATTAAAGAAACTTTTGTTCTATTATCTTTCATATTATATAAATATCTTAATTGGTGTTGTTAAATAAAATATTTTTACTATCTTTACTTAAAATAGTTTTATTATGTTAGATAAATTTAAAACATTTGTAGAAGAACTGAATACCACTAACTCTAATAACGATAAGGTGAGTATTATTAAAAACATTAAAGATGATTCTGATATAAAAAAATTATTGTTCTATACCTATAACCCCTTTTACCAGTTTAATCTTACTTCTAAGAACTGTATTAAGTATAAAAGTAAATTACCTAAGTTAGTTCAAGTGGGTTATACACTATTTGACCTATTGGATGATTTAAGATTACGTAATATAACAGGTCATGAGGCCATTTCTAGAGTAAATGGATTCGTATCACTCAATCCTGAGTATGAAGAATTGATTTATCGTATAATCGATAAGGATTTAAAGACTCGAACAGGTGGAAAACTAATAAACAAAGCTATACCAAACCTAATACCTAGTTTTAAAGTGGTTTTAGCTGAAAAATATGAACCAAATATGGTAGACTTCAATAAGGAAAATAATTCTTGGTATGTTTCACGTAAGTTAGATGGAGTTCGTTGTCTGATTGTTGTTGACGAAGATGGTGATGTGGTATCATATAGTAGACAAGGCAAAGTTTTTGACACTTTGGGTATAGTTGAACAGGAAATAAAAAGTTTAGGCCTTACAAACGTAGTTTTTGATGGTGAAGTATGTATGGTAGATTCTGAAGGTAACGAAAGTTTTCAAGATGTGATGAAAGAGATACGTAGAAAAAATCATACAATGAAAAACGTTATGTTTAAAATTTTTGATTGTTTATCTTTAACAGAATTTTTAGAAGGGAAAGGCCATCAACCGTTACAATCTAGACTAATACATTTATTAGCTTTTTTATCACCACATGAGTTAAATAACATTTCTATATTAAAACAAGAAATTATTCGTAGTGAGGAACACCTAAAAGAATGGATAGATGAAGCTTCGGAAAAAAAATGGGAGGGTGTTATGGTTCGTAAAAATGTTATGTATGAAGGTAAAAGAACAAAAAATTTACTTAAGGTAAAGACTTTCCATGACGACGAGTATGTTGTTAAAGGTGTTGAAAGTGGTTCTATTAGACATATCGTTAATGGTAAAGATATTGAAGAGGTTATGTTATCTAAAATAATAATAGAACACAAGGGTAATGATGTTGGTGTTGGTAGTGGATTTACAATGGAACAAAGACGGGATTATCATAGAAACCCAAAAGAGATAATTGGTAAAACCGTAACCATACAGTATTTTGAGGAGTCAAAAAATCAAGATGGTGGGTATAGTTTAAGGTTTCCTGTTTTGAAACACGTTTATGAAGAATTAAGAGATTGTTAAAAAATTAAAATTTTATTATGAGTTGGGGATTTAGTATAACACAAAAACATTTTAGTAAGGATGGTGAATTAATTGGGGTCACCGTTACAGTCGATAACGGTGAATCACAATATATGACTATTGAGTCGTATAATAAGTTTTTAAAAAATAGAGAAAAAAATTATGGAAAAAATGAAGAATTTTATAACGAAGATTAAGAATACAATATTAAAGGATTATTACAATTTAACCATGTATTACATGGCTATCCATGTGATTATTACTTCAATAGTTGTTTATGGTATAGACTATCTAGTTCACGGACAATTAAATTATGGTAGTGTTAGTAACAGTGTAGAAGTGGTTGGATTATCCTTATTATTTACAATGGGTAAGATTGTTAAAAAACTTAAAGAAGACATAACATCAAACTATTGGAAACAACAAAGACAAATAAACTCAAGACGTAAGAAATAAAATACTTACGTCTTTATAGTACTTAAATTTACCTAAGGTTATACCAATACTTTTCACGACCTTCAGGTACCCAGTTACCTGTTTGTAAGTGTCGGTTAATAGTTTCCAAACTTAATTCTTGGAAAGCTGAACCACTATCGGGTTTTGGTCTTATCTTGAACATGAACTTATCACCTTCTAGTTCTTCAACCACAGTCCATGTATATCTTGTGTTTTTAACTCTGAATATATCCATGACTTGAGGTTTCCCTTGTACCTCATCAGCCCAATCAAACTCAGTAGACTCGTTAATGAAATCGCCACAGGTATCAGGATAAAAACTCCAACCTTCCCGACAGAATTCTTTCTTAGATAGTTCCATAACATACTCAACGCGTACAAACTCACGAGGGTCAAACTTACCATTTTTAACACCCCATTCAATAACTCCAGTACCTTCATCACCAGGTCCACCCATATCACCAACTTCCAAATCCCAAATCTCTTCAACTTCCTTTTTAGGTATTCTTAAGAAATAAGAACCACCATCTAAACATTCATCTTCACCCGTTTCTTCGTCGTATTGGTTATCACCACAAGTATACACATCAAAGAATCTATATTCATCCGCTTCTGGTACATCAACAATCCAATCAAAATCATTAGATTCTGTTATATTACTACCTAACTTTAATAATCTATCATATTCTTCAGGGTTTTTTTGTAGATAACCAGGTACATCAACCCTTTTCCAAAAACCACTATATATGTTTTTTGAAACTTGTGACATCTTAGTTGAGTTGGCTCCACTATAACCATACTTATCCCAACCCATACTAACAGCTTCACTATTTATTTTATCAATATCGATATAAGTTCCTCTATCCATTGAACCTTTATGGTGTGCAAATCTAACCCATTTACCATCAGGTGATATATCAACAATTTCAAAAGTAACCTCAGCATTCAAATCTTTAGGTGTAAAATCAGTCCTAGTGTGAAATACATCACCTACCGACACAATTGGTTTTACATCTCTAATCCAATCAAAGTCATTAGATTCTGATAAATCTTTCCTATCCCAACCCATTAAAAACCTATATTTACGCCAAACTTTATGTATGATATCCTTGTCATCAACACCATACTCTTTGGTTACGTAAGTCGAAAAAGACATTTTCTCACTATCAAACGGAAAAGCACCTTCAGACTTTCTGTACATATCGTTAGCTATATAGATGTAAGTTATAGGTATATCATTAGCCCACTCAAAGTCACTAGATTCGTTAATTTTATCATTTAAATAATCATAACCATTAACAACTACAGCGTTATGGTCTATAACCGTACTTAAATTATATTGTCTACTAAGTTCCTCATCATCTCTAAAAAAATTATCAGGTTTGTCCTTCACCATCAACATAACACCCCTATCCCTAAAATCAGATGGCATTTGTCTATATCTTTCATTAGAAGTGTCCCAATTATAACACTCAAATAAGATTATTCTTTTACCTTCGGTATCTTTTTTGGTTACAGGATTGAATTCGTTTTCTCTACCTGGAAAATGGTACCCCATATCAAACAACCTTTTTTGTAGTCCAGTTGTTTCATCAATATCCACACCGCTTTCAAAGTAAATAGCGAAATTACGACCATCAATATCATCCAAGGAACCAAAATTTATATCATTTAAAATAGACCAATTAGGGTCGTATTCGCGAATTAAATCATTTTCTATTTTATCTATAATACTTTGTTCACTCCACCACTCATTACATTTATCAGAACGTGAATTTAAATCTCTAAACCTATGGCCCATTATTATTTCACCACTATCTGGGTGGTCTGTTTTACCTTTACCACAATAAACCTTATTGGTCCAAGTACCGCTATGGTTTTTAACACGGTAAGTTTCACCTGGTGTTAACCCAGGTTTTATATTTTCTGTCCATCCGAAATCACTAGATTCAAGCCAATCAAACTCTTCAGTTATATGTTCCGATTCATATTGTTGATATATCCAATAAGGTTCTAATTCTTTTTCAGTTACAGACCCATCATCATTGTGTTCGTAAGTTTTTCTAGGTTTTAGTAACCTTACAGCCTCATTGTATGTAACATAACCTTTTTCACCAACAGGTTCGTCCTCATCGTTAGATACAATTATCTCGTAATGAACATCTTCATCAACTTTATATACTTTAAGTAACATATGTAAATCCCCACCAATACTTCTATTGGGGTTGATTTTATAGACAGCACCAACATGAATCATATCCTCTAACTTATCAACCTTTGGTTTTACATCATTAGTCCACTCAAAATCGTTGGATTCGTTTAATGGTTCGTCACCATAAGCCATATGATAAAATTCTTCTAATGAAATCATTTGGTACCTACCACCAAAAGTTGGGTCTGTTGCATTTCTTGGGGACCAGTCTAAAGCGTACCCTTCTGGGACTTCATCATTCGGTTCAAAATATACATAACCTACGGTATTATATTCAACCCCTATTTCAACATCATAATCCATGTTATAAGCAAAATCCCATATATCATCAATAGTTTCTCGTAATTTAACACCACTTAAACTTCTAATATCTAAAACATAATATTTTTCCTTATCCCATTCAGTTTCAGGTTGAATACCTTTAATCCAATCAAAA
>Ga0070749_10000226_pt1 | contig 36177 bp, 46 predicted proteins | sample VirMetDEL_Nov_18_FD_75180 | JGI IMG/M metagenome (GOLD analysis project Ga0070749, IMG submission 75180) | Aqueous microbial communities from the Delaware River and Bay under freshwater to marine salinity gradient to study organic matter... | ecosystem: Environmental > Aquatic > Marine >...
CACTCTAAGAAACACTCCATAGCCCATGCTTTCCAAAGGGAAGTACCTTTTTTTGCAGGAGGTGGTGGCAAGTATATTTCTTCTTGTTCAAACTGAAATACTGAATTGTTAGCACCAAATATCTGTGCCTGGACTTTAGCTCTGTCTTGTAATAATTCAGCTTCTGATCTTTTTGGTCGACCTGCTGTCATATCAAAAACTATAGCAGATTATTTATTAAAACTTTCTCCATACGTACAGCTTCTTTTTCAAATTGTAATTTATCTTCTGATTCATCTGTTACATCAACACTGTTGTGATATGTTCTGTTATGTTTTATTTTTACTGTACCAGTAACAAATTGATAAATATGCCACAGTTCATGAAGTAATGTTTTTATATAAAGATTTTTATTAATATTTTTATCTATATAAATCGTAAAAGACCTAGGTCTGTAATTATGGTCATCAATATACAATTCTCCATAATTGTCTGATAATTTTTTTTTCTTTATAGTAATTTTTAATTTATGTTTAGGTAAATAAACTTTTAAAAATTTATTAACTATATTGTTATTAATCTTCGCCTAACTCTTTCCAGCAATCATTACAAGCCATGTAGTCCTGACTGGTAAATGGAAATACAAAATCCTTACGACACATAAAGCAAGTGAAAGGACGTATCTCTTTAGGAGTTTCGTGATAACGAAACAAAAAATTTTTTATATAGAATAATATATTTTTAATCATTTAAAAAATCTTCTACTTTGTAAACATGTCCTAAAGCGGCACCACAATCTTCGCACCACCTATTGCCTTGATATTGATTAACTACTTCATGTTCGCACATTATTCGTCCTCCATTAACTGTTGTTGTTCTCTAATGTTATCAGGTAAAGGTCTGAAACTAGAGTTCAACATGTTTTGTTGTTCTAAGATATCCCAACCTTCTTTTGATATGGTATAAGTTTTAGACCTACCTTCACCAGATTGGTCCACAAGTCCTTCTCTAACAAGAGATGCTTTAGGTCTCTCAAATCTACCACCGTCAAGGTTTGCAGCATCACGCCATGTTTTATTTGTAATCTGTTCACCTCTAACTGTAATAACATCTGCAAGTGCACGTAGGAGAGAATAATCTCTGACTTTTACGCCCTGCTGATAAGCAGTAAAAAATGCTGAACCTGATTTAGGTTCTGTGGATAATGTTAAGTTCCAATCTTTAAATGGCTCTGCATCTTTTTGTTTAGTACAAGTCATCTCAATAATCTCATCTTTTTTGGTCAACTGTATGGTGGTATCAGCACTAGCTTTTAGCACGCTGGAACCACGCATAGCTTCACCTGATTTTGTATCATGATGAACTGCCAAGATTGCAGCACTATAGTTTTGACGTATAGTGTCAATCATTGAAATGACTTGTGACATATCTTGTTGTAAATTTTCGTTAGCACCTACCGTACATCTCTGTAAAGTATCAAACACCACAAGTTTAGGTGCAATCCTATCCACAAGTTCTAAGAAATCAACTTGATCTCTCATAGGAAACTTACCTACTGGTGCAAATAGTGGGACGGCACTCGTGTAGTAATGCACAGGAGGATACGAGGTGGCGTTCCTTTTATTCTTCCATGCGGTAACACGAGCACCGAGAAATCCCACTCCTTCAGCAAGTACGTACAAAACAGGGGATTTTACGCTTTCCTTGCTAAACCATTGCCAGCCATTAGCTATTGTGTTTGCCCAGTCAAGTGCCAGGAACGTTTTACCTACGCCAGCATCAGAGTGAAGTACGGTGAATCCGCCTTCCATTATGAAATCTTGTAATAACCAATCAGGGGGTTTTATCTGTGTTACTTCTAGTCCAGTTTTCACATTAAGTGGACTAAAGTCCTCCTGACTACGTCTGGATTCTAATATTAAGTCCAGTTGTTCTTTTTGTATCATTTTGCCACCTCGCCTTTATTTATTGCTTTTTTTTTAAGTTTAGTCCCCCAGTCCACTTAGTCCAAAGGGGTGGACGACTAAAGCCTATTTAGTCCTCCAACGTCCCCCCCTTATAGGGGGACGGTGGACTAAAGGTATACCTATTGTAGGGGGTATAAATTTATATGTATTGATTATATTAAATAACTTTATATTTATTGAGGTTTTAATGTAAAGGTTTGGGTTTTCGCAAAAATTGTGTGGGGATTGTCTCTATATCGAGGCGTGGCATCTTATAATCGTCTCCAGACACTTCGTGTCTTCCACCGATTCAGCCTGCCCCTTCTCTGTAGCTGTGTCGCAAGCTCCTACGCTACCCCCTTTGCTTTATTTTTTTGTGTCTGAATCTTGAACACATAATGCAACAAGTTGCAAGCAGCAAGCTGCTGTGTCCGCCTGCAAACCTACCACATATGCAGCAAGCTGCAAGATACTTCGTATCTGTTTGGTTTGCAAAAATAATAATAATGTGTTTCTATTGTTCTACCATATCGTCGGTAAACACGTAAACCTAACGTCCAATTTATATTTCCACAAAGTTTTGTTCACGTCTAAGTGCAACAGGCTACATCTCCCTGCGGTCGTGTATCTGTAAGCAACTCGCCGCTCCAAACTCTTTGTTCCAATAAAATATGAACATTAAGGTTTACTTGTCAAATCGCTTGTTCATGTCTATACAAATTTTTCTAACATGATACACATAGTCGCAAGCTCCTTGTGTATCTATGCCCATAATAATTTGCATATCCATGTTAACAAACACTTTGACAGCAAGCCGACGACTACACAAACCCAGAGATCCACATAGTCGCAAGCTCCTTGTGGTCTATGCTGTGTTTGCTTGCACAGGTGTATGGGAACAAAAAGAATCCACATTAATATTATTTAATTACTTTAGTGTGGTTAAAGTATTCGCACTTGTCTACATGTTAGGAGGTAAAAAATGTGGCAAATCGACGAAATCGCTAATGGTAATCTAATCGACCACTTAATCAGTGGTAGTTGCGTTGACTGCGACGCAGTCAGCAACGGACAACCAATTAGCAGTTCTCACTGTGTTACTCAACCAGGTGTTTCATAATGTACGAAAATTATGTTGCACTAATTGGTTGTTTATTCATGTCGCTTATGGCGACACATCTAGTGTTCAGTATCCAAGCGTGGATACTGCGAACACTAGATAAATTAGATAAATGGTATAATGATAAAGTTAGGAGGAACCATGTCTAAATTCCAATCAGCCGACAGAGACACATCTCACGTCGGCAATATGATTTCGCTTATCGGCACATATGCCGACAAACGAAATGCAATCGTCAATATAATTCATATAGAATTACTTGACGATAATGACTTGATTAAGTATCAAGCCATTTGTGACACCTACGAACGAGTCATACGAGATCTCGTTCGTATCTACAACGCCGATTCGGACAATGTCCAAATCGACGTTGAATCGTTATTGGCATTTGTAAAGTTAGGAGGTTAAATATGCCAAAAGTACACGTTGATATACAAACACAATCAATCGTGTTTGATCATAAAGAATTGCAATCAATGATTGCTAATTCTTTGCGTGATGAAGTACAAGTACTTCCACGCTTCATCAACATCGTTGATTGTGTAATGCGTCACCCAGCCCCAGATTATAAGGCTGAATTGACGTTCAATATACAAATTAATTTTGCAGATATCCGCAAAACTAATTCAGATAACTCAGAGGAGGTAGAAGATGACAACTTCTAATTTAGTAATCGGTTTACCATACGGTGCAATTTCCTACGGAAGTGACGAATGTGGTGAAACATGGTATTACCACGATGATTGTGCCGACCATCCAGATGTCGACACAAGATGTGAATGTGGTTCATCATTGTCAGGTTATCACGAATGTGAATACAACTGTGCACTAGTGCACAGGTGTGAAAATTGTGAAAACTATGACTGCTATGTCGAAAGTGATTACCCTTCACTTTGGAATTATGGTTACAAACCATTCGGTGGTATGTACGTAGACGTAATCGACGGAGATTTCAAATGGTTACCCATTTCAAATCTCACTACTTCTACCCCCATTGTCATGGGACTAGAACTAGAAGTCGAATATCGTAGCGGTTGTGACTTTGATGACACGCTTGAGTTTCTAACACAACTCAATGCTGCATTCGGTTCAAAATACTGTAATAGTCCAGTATTTTGTATAGCCAAAGAAGACGCTACTGTTGACGTCGAATTTGTGACTGCACCATTTACGGCAGCAGCTTTCAAGAAAGCTACTACCGACCTTAAAATCGCCTTTGCTTACGCAAGAGAGCGATTCAAAGGTTTTTATGCGGGAAGTGCAGGTGCACATGTCCACATAAATAAATCAGGCTTGTCACTTACTACTGCATACGCATGGATTCAGTTTCATTACCAGAATCCAGGTTTAATTGCAGATATCGCACAAAGATCAATCGGCGAAGACGCCGAATGGTGCTATCTGCAAAAACCTAGCCAACCTATTGCAGTCATTGCAAAACATAAAGGTGGCTTTCCTAATCGTGGTGCGTTAGCAGATAGTAGCTTTACAATCGAACATCGCTACTTTCGTAGCAATCTTCGATTTGAACGTATAGCTAAGAATATAGAATTCTTAGATTCTATGCAGAAGTACTTCAACACGTTGACATATCAAGATATGGCACGTGACGGTGCACATAAGCTATACGCTTATTTAGCACATGTCTCACTCATGAGACATGAGTACCCAAACTTATACGATTACTTAGTTAAGAAAGGATATATCGCATGTGTGTAATCGCACTTTCCCCAATCGGTAACAAGCTTGACGAGTCAACCTTGACCGATATGTGGGATACCAATCCAGACGGTGCAGGTATTAGTTTCATAGATGAAACTAAAACCATACGCACCTACAAAACACTTGACAAAAAAGATTTTGTCAAGGTTGCTTTGTCTGTATTCGACAATTACAGCGTATCGTCACCGATACTTGTACATTGTCGTATTGCAACTCATGGTTCTGTTTGCCTTGCAAACACTCACCCATTCAACGTTGACAATCATACAGTCATGGCACACAACGGCATAATTGACTGTGTCGAAACGCCCGACAAGTCGGACATTTCAGACACACGTATGTTCGTCAACACATGGTTACGCTACATGCGTCCTACGTGGCTTGACGATCCATACATGATTGAATATGTCGGTGACATAATTGGTTGGAGTAAACTTGCGTTTCTCACAACCAATCCGAACCTTCGTCAACAATGGTACATTGTTAACGAAAAAGAAGGTTCGTGGTTAGACGGCACATGGTTTTCTAACACAAACCATTGTGCTGTTAGTAATAAGTTCATCAACAGTTCCTACTACACAGGACGTGGTTGGTATGACACTTATGACATGTATGATGACGATGATTACTATACTTACTCAACTATTGAAGACGGTATAGAAATCGGACTGCATGAACTCTCAGCCTATTCAGGCTTCGAGATTCAGCAGCTTAAGCGTCTCAGCTATGATGACATCAAAGACTTATTTGAAAGTGAGTTCGGCGGTGTCTGCGAGTTCACTGCTCCGCAGTGGAACTCTTATCTAGTTAAGCACGGTTCCAGTGCTTAACTAGTAACAAACTAAGCTGTTGCAAGATCCGATCAGAGATCGGCTTGCAACAGCAGTTTGTTTTTTTTTCTTTATCTTGTAAAGTTGTTCGTACCTCACAACTTTCCGCTTATAACTCACTCACAAGTTCGTTCGTGACGTTCGTTCACAAGTTCACTCACTCATTTATTCGCTACACTTCGTTCCGCTCAGTCTCAGACACAAAAAAATACCGCAGGGGGGGATATTGCAAGGCGTAAAAGTTGGTATGCGAGTCGGCTAAACTGCGACTTTGTGTTTTGCAATTTGTGTCCAAAGAGTATAAGGACGAGTAATAAATTTATTCCAAGGTGCGTGCCATATCAAACTAAAAACCATTTCAGGTTCATAAACTTTTATTAATTTTCTAATGACAGTAGTAACTAAACTACTTCTATCTATAACCCCATGTGCTTTGTACTGTTCATCAGATATAGATAACCAATACCTAGCTTCAAGTGGTATCTTGTTCCACTCTTGAGATATTAAACCTTGCCAAGAAACGTAATCCAGTAGGCCAGGCATATCACTCTCAACATAAGTTGTGTGATTCGATACAACTAAAGGAATAGCATCAAAGTCATCATAGTTAAATACAAAGTCAGGTTCATATCTAACTATCTTTCCTTGTTGACCACCCCTTTTATAATTTACAGAACCAGGAACCCGCAACACACGTGCTGCGTCCCACGCCCCAGTGTCTGCTTTCAAATGATATGCTAGCCTTCTGTTGACTTCTTGTTGTGTAGATAATTGTATAGTGTCTTCAAGAAGCCAAATTGCTTGCCACCTGTTCCCACTTGTTTCCCAAATAAAATTAGGTTTAGGAACTATGACAAAACAATCCTCATAGTTGATATCAGTTCTATCCATATCAACATATAAAACTCCGACTTTATCTTTTGCATTGATTGCTTTTCTAGATTGGTCCGTGTGAAAAGTTAATGGTGTCCAATAGATATCCGATCCCTGTGGTTGATTACTAATAGCCTTAAGAATACTGCCATAATCACTCCAATCATAACAAGTTTCTTCCCATTTAGTACCGTTGGTTGCCAACCATACTTTACCACCACCACTGTTAGCCCAAACATGGCTCATTAATTCTATTGTTTGTTTCATTTAACTCCTAACTATGCTATTATAATCTATGTTAATTTATATAGGAGAAAAATGTCTGAGAATACTAAGAAATCTATGGCAGATTTTATGGCTCCAAAGATGCGTACCAAATGGTATGTAGATAATGATGAGTTATTTAATGAAGTCATTGATGAAACCATTGAAAATGAATATCCGATATTATACGTTGCAGAATATCTAGTCGAGCAGGGCTGTCCATTTGCACTTAAAACAATACAGAAACATGTCAAAGAAGAAATTACTAGAAGACTTTCTAAATAAGCAAAAACAAATAGAGGAGCATAAAGCTGCTGCTAAGCAAAAGCACCCCACTGGTTTTGAACCTGGTGTATCGTATAATCCCAACACCAATACTGGATATGTAGTATCTAGACCTACTACTGACCCCAATCCCACTTTCGATTCCCTGTTGCGAGAGTGGGGTTGGAATCCAGCTGAATATGAAATCGTAGGTAACTTACACGTTCGCACATGGGATATGAATATGGGTGACGGTGTTAAAGAACAAGCCTGGTACTACAAAGCTGACATCAGAAAAAAGAACCCAGAGAAAGAAGCTGACTTAAAAAGACTTATTGCAGAAATTAAGAAACATAAACCTTATAAGAAACCTGCAGTTAAAAAAGGAGTTGGCTTTTTTTATTTTGCTAGTGACTGGCAAATGGGAAAATCTGACGGAGGTGGACCACAAGCAACTATAGATAGAGTTAAGTTAAGTCTTAATAGAACTGTTGACAGATTAAAAGAATTAAAGAAACTTGGTATTAATGTTTCTACTATCTACATAATTTCACTTGGTGATCTAATTGAAGGGGTAACAGGATTCTACCCTGGACAATCACACAAAGTACAGTTAGATAGATTAGAGCAGATAACTGTAACTCGTAGATTGTTTCTTGAAGTAGTAACTACTCTTGCAAAGCATGCACCTAAAGTTGTAGTAGGTGGTGTGCCAGGTAATCATGGTCAGAATCGTGGCAGAGATAAAAATGTTATAACATCTGAGTTAGATAATGATGACATTGGTATCCTAATTTCATCTGCTGATGCTTTATCATATGGACCATACAATCATGTCAAATTTATAATACCTGACGGTCATCATCTCACTTTAGATTGCAATGGTACTGTGATTGGATTTACTCATGGTCACCTTAGTCGTGCTGGTAGCAACCCTGGTGATAAGTTAATGAACTTTTGGAAAGGTCAAAGTTTTGGATTTCAAAGTTTAGGTGACGCTACTATTTTAGTCTCTGGTCACTATCATCACTTGCGTACTATACAAGACGGACTTAGAACTTGGTTCCAAGTTCCTTCATTAGATAAGAGTACATATTTCAAAGAACAGTATGGAACTGAAACTGTTAATAATGTTTTAACTTTTACTGTTGATAAAGACGGTTGGGATAATTTAAAATTATTATAATATCTTGACTAAAATTCTACCTGTACTAAACTTGAATCAAGTTTGGTTTAAGTCAGGAACGAAACACGCAAGTGCAACGGAAAAGTGATATAAACAAAGTTAATAACTAATTCCTGTTTCACTCGCCAAACTTAGAAAAGGGAGGTAAATATGCCAGAAGTATTCGATTCACTTCCAAAAAGTGTTTATGAAAAATCTGACAAAAGATCACTTGCTGAACGTATGGGATACATGGACATGATGTCTGAGTTTCCTGGCAAGTGGGTAAAGTTACTTTCTGTTAAGAAAAGCAAAAGACAGAAAATATACAATATGGCTTCTTACTTTAATAAGCAACACCCTGAGTGTGAGTTTAGAAGTATAAGCAAAGATACGACTGTCAATTTGTATGGGAGGATAAATGAATAATCTATACACAGATGATGTTTTAGATTTAGCTAAAGAAGTAGTTAATTCTGAGACTATAGAAAACACTGAGATAGCATTTGAGATTGACGCTATGAAAGATGAAGACATAGCTGTTGCTCGTATACCTATCTCAGCTGCTAAGACTGCCACTACAAAAATCAACAATTATGCTGACGTACAGTTAGCTAGAAAGATTGAAGAAAGTGGTACGTTCAAACTTAATGGCACTGTGTTTCATGTAAACAAAGGATACAAGTATAAGACACTAGACTTGTACGGTTTCCTTAATTGGTTACTTGACGGTGCAGGTAGCGTAAGTCTGGTTTCTGATTTAGCAGCAATTCTTGGTAACACATTTGTACCTAAGTTAAGAGGACTTGATGCTGTAGCTGAAAAGCGTGGCATGAGTGCACATGTTGCAAGAGATACTTTCTTAGAGAAAGTTATTGATGATGAATCAAAACTAGCAGTCATTAATTGTGACACAGCTAGTGCTCCTAAGTGGGCAGTTAATATGAAAGACGGTGATAGAATTGAAAAATCTTAGAGACTTAGCAAAACCTTTTACCAGTCTTGTTAAAAAAGGTAAAGACGCAGGTAAGTTTGGTGACTTCGTTGAACACAGTGCAGTTAACCAAAGGTTGCTAGCTCATATAGGTCCGTTTAGTCAGAGAGTTGTAGAGATTGTGTATGACGTACACCCTCAGTTGGGTCAAGTCTGCACTGGCGTAGTCTTAGAACTCACTATGACTATTGACGGCAAGGAGGTTGTTATCCAGGAAGCTGGTGATCTAGACAATCCGTTCGGTAAAGGTAGAACTAATGGCGATAGATTAAAAATGGCTATTAGTGACGCTTTAAAAAGATGTGCTATGAGAGTAGGTCTAGGACTACATCTCTATGCACAAGATGATTATTTCCTAGACAAATTATTGGAGGATAAAAATGGTACAAGCTAAGAAAATTAGTTTAACAACTGATGATATATCAGGTAATGGTGGTGCTAATCAAATTACCCCAGGTGATTATGAAGCAACTATCGTAGAAGTAGAAGACCATGTGGCTCAAAGTGGTAACGAAGGCTGGAAGTGGACTGTGCAAGTTGGAAGACTTAAACTAAGAACTTTCACTATGTTCACTGCAAATGCAAAATGGAAACTTGTTGAGTTAATGGGTGCACTAGGGATACCTATGCAAGAAGGTGAGATTAGTTTCAATCCTCAAGACTATGTAGGTAAGCCTGTAGGTGTAGAATTGATTGAAGATAAGAACGATACTCGTTACTTAGAAATCAACAAATTCTTCCCTGTTGGTACTAAGCCAGCAACTTCAGTTAGTGAAAGTGCTGAAAACAAGGTTGACAATTCTGAGGTGCCCTTTTAAAATAAGAGTATCTAAGTTTATGGCAACCTCCTAACAAGTTGACATAATGATAAAAAAACCCTCTAGCAATAGAGGGTTTTTTGTTTGTACACAAAAAGAATTACATCATCTTTTGGCGTGATTTTCTTTTAACTTTCTTTTTAGCCATTTTTTTATTAGCTACTTTTTTAGAACCGTATGCCATTATTTTCCAATCTTTTTCTTTGCAAACTCTTTGACGACTACTAATGCAGCAGAAGCACCTGATAAGGCAGCTAGCTGAAAAGCATTAGCATTAACACCAACTAATGGACCTACTGTTAAAGCACCTAAAAATGCTTGAACAAATGTCCAAAGAGTTTTTTCCAATACTACTTTATATTCTTCACTCATTTAATTAGCCTTCCTAATTTTAATTTCGTTTCAATGTTCTCTAGTTTAGCAATAATTGTATCGAGTTTCTTGTTTATAAACTGTGGGTGTACCATTTCAGGTGGACTATCGTTAGTAGCTTTTACTGGATTATTTTTATTATCGACCCACTCAGATAGTTGTGGACCAGGACAAGTTGTAGATTTAAAATCTAAATGTTTTTTTAGCTCGCCACCTATAGTTTCGTGTAATTTTTCTATAGACTTTAACGCAGCTTCACTAGCCATTGTTTTATCTTTACCACCTAACCAACACACAGAATAATAGTGCCTATTGCCTTCGTTAGTTCCTTGTGATGCTGGTCTAGCGTTAAAACCTCTACCTTCATATATTTGTCCAGTGTTACCAACTAAAAAACTATAAGCAATATCGTTCCAGTTTCTATCTACTTGATGTAACCTCTGAATACTTTTAAGTTGATCTATTTCTGCGTTGTTTCCTATAGCTCCTGGATAATAAGACCAATGTACAACCAGCCCTTTAACTTCACCCATAGAAGCATAAGCTCTAAATGCAGGCTTAGCACCCCACATATCTCTACTTATTATGTTCATGTTCTATACTCCCATGCTTACAATTACAAACAGTAATATAAGTACCTTTACTATTGCGAACAGTACTACAACAGTTTTTTTGTCCCATATCAATCTATCCTCCTAATTTAAAGAGCAAAGCATTAAAATTACTTTCGAGCATATCTAGCTCGCTGTTCATTTCTTCTACCATTGCGTCACAAGCATTTTGATGTGATTTGATTTCCTCTATTGAGTTAAACACCCAACCAAAGGCTGCAATCAATCCAGCAAGTAATGCACTTGTTAATTGTTTAGTATCTATCTTTAATGTAGACATTATCCCCCCATTGCAAAAGCACCAGCAATAGTAACTATTGTGGCAATTAATCCCAATACTTTATAAAATTCTGATTTGTCTAGCTTTGAATCTAGTTTTTCCTCTAGCTTGTCTAATTTTTCCAATACCATAATGTTCAACTCCTTTTGTGTAAATCCGTTGGAATATTTTTGATTAGACATTATGGGAGATCGTCCTCTTGCACAGAAAAAAAGTCCCACTCTTTATCGTAAGTTGAACGATTAGATAAATCCCAATCGCTTATTCTTTTAATAAATAAACTAATTTCTTTTAAAAAATAACCTATTAAAAATCCTATTATGAAATCCATAAACAGGATTATAACATATATGATTAAGCAGGTTTTGGATTATCTAATTTGACTTGTGCTATATGGTCTTGCCAAGTAGTTGTTCCATTGACACTATCCCAATATTGCATATCTAATTGATTTTCAATTGAACCATAAGCATCTTTTCTAGCTTGTATCCAACCATTTTCTTGTTGCCAAAATAAATCATTAGCACGATTATTAATAACCCAACTATAATCATCATCTGTAAATTCTATTACATCATTACCAACAGCTTTCATAAGTGGTTTTTCGTTTTCCACTTCTGTGGTTACTTGTGCTATAAATTCTTCTAATGTTGCCATATTTTTATCTCCTAACTATTAACCATACCATATAAAGTAAATTTTCCACTACTTATGTTACTAGCACCTTGAGGGGTTATATATAATCCGTCATAAATATTAGTGTTATCGACTTCTACCTGCATACGATAACGCCAAAACCTATCCAAAGTATTGCTAGTAGCGTTCATATTGTTATATATTGAATATTTATTATGACTACTACTTTGTGTATTAAAAATATATCCCTCTAAAACTGAGATATTACCTGTTAACGCAGTTTGAAAATTATAATTTCTTTGTATCATAATAAAATCTCTTGGTGTAGGAAAAACACCTGTATTGTAATATCCATAACTACCACCTAAATCACTAGCTCTACCTGCTACGGCAGTATTTTCTACGGTTTCTACTACATTAGATACTTTACCAACTACTTTATAACCACCGTCGGCGTCTAACGTTACATTAGAGCATACTAAATAATAAACGTCATAAGTTGATGACATACAATTAGCCAGATCTACTGCCGCTACATTTGATGTAACTTCTACGTGTGCGACTTCTAAATAAGCATTACTCATTATTTACCCAATCCAAATACTGCAACATTAGCGACCATTAATTCTTCGTTAGTATCGTTACTAAATATTCTAAAACCTGTTATTGAAGTATTAGTTTCATAAGTTCCTGCGTATTGACTATAATACATAACTGTACTCAATCCGCTTATGTCTGTATTCATAAAACTAGTTATCCTATCACTTTCAAAAGGTGTGTAATAGTCATAACTGTATTACCTGCCCAATCTATGTAACCGTCATTAGCTACTTCCCAATTAGTTTGACTTAATCCACTAATTGGAGTTTGCCTACCTGCCGCACTTGAACGCCCATAAGTTCTTGTCCAATGGTAATTGCTATCGCTTAATACTGCCCCTGTATTATCTATTAAACTCATTTTAATTGTGTTTGTTGAAGTTGAATTAGTAGTAGCTATATCGTAAAAATGTATTTCATATAAACTATGTTTTTGTGAAAAAATATTATCAAACTGCAACCAATTATCATCATTATTAGCAGTAGTAAACTTTTTACTTCCTAAAAATATACCTGCCATTTAATTACCTCTTATCCCATAAATATCATAAATAGCGTTCCAAGTTGAAGAAGTGTAACCACCCCAATTTAAACCACCTTTATTTTCTCTATTAGCGTTAGCACCTGCACCCTCGTAACTATTATGTCGCCCTGAATATCTATTTGAGCGTAAAGAATTTCTAAAATAAAAATTGGTGTATTGAGTATTTTCGCCTATGTTAAATAAATAAATTAATTGAGCCATTTGTGAGTTATCGTCTGTATGTAGATAAGTATTCATAGATGACGCATAACTCGAAGTATTTGCACCATTAAGAGTGTTGTTATCGCTTGCGTCTTGTAAAGTTTCATTAACAAAATTATGATAATTTCCAGTTGAATTTCCTGTATTAGTTGAATTTCTAGTAGAAAAAACAATATTCATAGTATAAGGTCCACTTTGTCTAATACCACTTATTAATATTAGATGAGTTCTATAAGTGCTTGGGTCTATAAAACCACCATTAGCTACATTAGTAAAAGTAATAAAATTATGCGTAGTGCTTGAATAATCGTATCTACCTAAAAACTCTATACCACCTTTTTGTGAGTAGTTATCTTGTGCAATTAAATTAGCAACTTCACTAGAATTTAAAACACCAAAATTATTGCCTTTAATTTGTGCTTGACTACCACCTATTATTTGTCCTGACATAATATCTCCTAAGTAGTTATTTCAACGCAACTTAAAAATGCTTCTAGATCACCACTTGCAGCACCACCAGTTAAATAAATCTTATCACCGTTTTCTAAATTGATTTTAGATTGACCTGCTAAATCGATTGATGTTCCTGCTGGAACTGTCATTTGGTATGCAATTCTTGAATTACCACTTGTTCCGTCAATAACATCAGCAGTAATTGTATCACTAGTACTTCCGTCTACATTAGTAATTCGGAGTGTATAAACGATACTTGCACCACCAGAACTATTTGTATAAATAGTTTGTGCTGATGAAGTTACATCTAAGTAAGCGTTTTTGTATGCCTCAGCCATATTTTCCTCTCTATCCTAAAGCCAGTATTAAACCAGCACCAGCACCACCACCAGACGCATTAAGTTGTCCGCTAGAAGCAGTTAATCCGTCTCCTGCAATAGCTGCTACAAAGTCAGCAATACTTTCTTTTCTAGAAGCGTTGCTATCATCTGCATCTATGATTGCAATTAAATCTGTGGCTACGTTCACAACAGCTGCTGTTAACTCATTTAAATCTAAATTAATAGTAGGAGTACCAGACTCTCCTCCTCCAGATAGTCCGTCACCAGCTACAACTCCTTCAATATCACCAGCTACAGTTCCCCATTCCATAGCATCTGCTGTTGCGTTAGTTCTTAAATATTGTAATGCTGTACCTAATGCTGATAGACCAGTGCCTCCGTGATTATATCCAACAGTCTCACCTGATTGAAATTCAGCTAAACCGTCTGCATCATTATTTGCATCAAACGTTGCTTTTACTGGTATTTTATCTGCCATAATTAACCTGCTCTCGTTTTAATATTACTTGCATCTCCATTTTCAATTATAAATGGAAGTATAGTCTGATTATCTAAAGCTATCAAAGGTATTGGATTTGCTGCACCAGATGTTTTAAAAAAACTTAAACTTCTAGTAACGTCAAAGGTTACATCTTTAGCTGGTCTTAGATCAAAGAAATCAGATATTTGTTGATAAGCCATTACCACTTAACCTTATCTGCCCAATAAGCTGCTGACATTTTTCCTTTTCTAATATTTTTTGCATGTCTAGCTTTAAAACTTTTTCTTCTAGCTTTCTCTTTATCTGACTTAGGATTTTTACCTGCACCAGATACACCTTGTTGTCCAAATCTAATTAATTTTAAATTGTGTCCTTCTTCTGCTAAAACCATATGAGATTTCTTAGGGTGACTAGGAGTTCTTTTTGGTTTATTAACACCACTAAGATTATGTTTTTTAATTAATGATTTTTTTCTAGCTGCGTGTGACATTACGTTATTTTCCTTTTTGGTAATCTTTTAATCTTACCATTTGCTGTTCTAGCAAATCTTGCTGTCTTAGTTTCTCTACTAGGAATAAGAGTTCCGTAATGAGTTTTGCCACCCCATTCCCAAGATACTCGTCTACCTGCCATTATCTACTTGTCCTTCTTGTTTTATATAATTTTTGTGATCTAGCAGAATGTTTAGCACCTGTGTGTGTCTCACCATTCATCTTGTGAGTAGGTCCTTTATATTTTCTACCAGTCTTTGTATACCATACCATAATTAATGTACCTGTCTTAATCTTACTATAATTGTTCCTTCTCCTGGAGAAGTTAATTGAATACCATATTGTTTAATAATTGCTTGATAGGTGTCAAAAGAACCAGCATCACTACTTTCATAACCATTAAGAAACTGAATAACATTTTCTGAATCAGCTTCTTCTTGTATGTTATCAATTAAAGTAGCACCACTATAAGATTGACCTTGTGCGTTAGCATCTTCATCAGTTACATCTAAAACTAAATCCCACTCTTTAACATATTCAGAAGGAGTAGCTCTTACAGATACTGATCTAACAACAGGAGTTACAGAACTATCTGTAGTATTTAATTTAATTTTTAACTGAAGGTTATTAAATTTTATAGAAGAAGCATTAGTAGATATTTCATAAGTTTGATTAGTACCACCAGTTGTAGAGTAAGCAGTACCAGCAGAAGTCCATGTACCATTTTGATCCTTTTGATACAATACTTCTACAGAAGTATTAGCTGGTAATGGTTCAGTAGATAATCTAATAGATAATAATGTTTTCTCATCAGCTACTTGAAAATCATGTACTGCAGTAATTAATTCGCCTGTAGAAGCATAAGTGTTTGCAACTCTATAAGAACCACTTGAGCTAGCAGTTTTATCTTGTGTTATGAATACTCTGCCTAAAAAGTCTACAACGCTGTTTGGTTCATCTACAGAAGTAAACTCTGGACCACCAAACACAGCTCCTGTTAACAAGTCTATAGTAAACAATGTCCAGGTATCAGCAGCAGAACCAGTAGGTGCTAAAAAGAAAGTTCTATCCATACGAGTAGCATCTGTAGATAAAATTAATTTACCGTCTGTAAAATCTTCATCTTGTCTTAATAAACCAAATGAACCTAATTCTGTACCTTTAGCATAATAAATTACTCTTTCACCTACACCAGTTGTAGTAGAAGTTCCACCCAAAAATAAAACACCAGCAGCATACCAAATACAGTCAACACTAAAACCAGAAAGTCTTCCAACTTCAACACCATAACCTGTACCTAATGCAGAAGTAGGTCTTATTCTAAATAAAACACTTTCACCTTGTTTAGTTCTTACACAAACAAATGCTTCGTCATCACCTTTAGTAATTATTCCTTGATTGCTAAATGAATCTAATGTAGATACATTGGTTTGAAAAATTGTAGTTTTTCCTTGTAGTGCACCAGATGCAACATTGTATTCAATTACTGTTAAGGTATCTGTTTCTAAATGAACAGTAATTAATTTGTTCCCTACTTTTACTAATGGTCTATCAAATACTGCTGATTGGTCTTCATCTTGCCATAATGTCTCTGTAGCAGCTGCGGTATAGTCATCATCAATAGCAAATCTATAAATGTCATTTGCATTTCCTTGAGGTATATAAGCATACTTTCCGTCACCGTCACCTCTAACTGCAAAATAATCTGTATCTAATAAAGCAGTTGTATCGTTTGATGTCCAAGTAGTATTAGCTAAGTTTCCTGAATACACAGCATAGGTATCGTCCTCATGAGAAAAAAATACTAGTTTGTCATTAGCTTTAACTAATGTTCCTTTTTGAGTAATACCACTAGCTTCAACATTTTTAGCTAATCTAATACTTCCTGGAGTATGTAAAGCATCTATCTTATAACTAAGGTCATACATAGTTCCTTTTTGCTGACTCCATTTTTTTAAACCTTCACCACCAGACCAATCAGTACTTTCCCAAATTAATGAATCAGGATTTAAATCTAGCTGTTGGTCAGAGGATTGTGTAACTTGTGCGTTACTAGCATTAAGTGCAACTAGCTTAGCAGTGTAATGTGCGTCTGTAGCATTATTAGCTAGTCTGTACTTGTAATCTCCAATTTGTACATGGAAATAACCGTCAATCACGATAAGTCCTTTGTCGCCTAGTTTGTCGACTTGTGACTGTAAACCTTTCTTCTTCTTTGAGTCTCATGTTTTCTTCTTTACGAGAACGCATATATTCACTCAAGAACCACCTTGAATCAGAACTCTCTTGTCCAGGTTGAGTTACTTGTCTTGTGTCTTTAGTATCTGTAGTACTTGGTGGAACAGTTGATCCCATAAGTTTGAATACTGCACCTAACACAACTAACTCAACTTGTCTGTCATACAAATCTGTAACATCTGCTATTTCTTTTTTGAATGTGTAATAAAAAGTATCGCCATTTTTTAATTCACCATAATCCCACATTGTTAAACCTATACCTTGAGAAAATGGTGTAGTGTTCATATGATTGTTCATCTTCCAAGTATTAATAGTTGCTGGTTCATTGTTTCCCATAGAAGCTGTGCGTGGATAATACACAGACAATACTTCTTTAAGTCCAGTATCAGATAAAGCATAATACCAATTTGTATTACTGATAGTTCCAGAACCAGTAGCAAAAACATAGACTTCTGGATAAAGTTCATCAACAATAGCTGATATACCATTATCTATTTTAGAAATTGTAAATTTAGGGTTTTTAGTGACTAAGGTTGCGTCTGTAACACTTGCAGCAGTAGTGCCGTTATATCCTCTACTAATGTGTAAATGGTTTTGTTTAGAAGTAACAAGACATTGCTCACCAGTTGTATTGAACTCAAGTATATCTCCGACTCCCCAGTTAGCCATATTAGCCACAGTGATAGTACTGTCGCCAGCACCAACGTCCCCACTGTTATTGAGTAAATCCTCATATGGTCTATTATTATAATTACTTCCGTAAAGATAATCTTTAACCCTCTGTCTAACTACTGCTTGTGTTGCCATTTATCGTTTATTCCTACTATCATAAATATTTGCTCTGTTTTTCACCATTGCTACTAGCCAATCATAGACCGTTTGTGGTGACCCGTCATATATTCTACCTTTTATTTTGTCATCTGGACATATATTAACACAACCAATATTACTTTTCCCACAACCACAACCAGGTATTCCGTCTCTTAGTGGATTAGGTCTGCTTTGATTTTTAATGTTACTGACATAATCATCAAACAATCTTTTAGCTAGCATGTGAATAACCATACCTCTTTCTGTTTTAGGTTTCTTCACAACTGGTGGTTGTTCGACTATTTTCTTATAAACATCTTGTGCAACTTTTTCTTCAAAAGCAGTTAAGGGTGAATCAAAGTCTTTTAAGTTGACTATGTCACCCTTAGCATTTCTTTCAATTCTTACTTTTTTAGCAAAAGTTCCGTCACCTAAATCTTCATCTCCTAGATCACTTGCTTTTGGTTTGATATGTTTATCTAAACCAAAAGAGTCTTCCATTAATTTAGAAGCATCTTTAGGTTCTTGTGATTTCTTTTTCTTAGACATTTGTAAATGAAGCACTTGTTGTAGCGTTCATACTAAATTTACCTGGTTCTCCTCTGAATCTGTTTCTAATTTTCTTATCGTAAGCAGCATCATACTTTGACCATTCGTCCCATAGAGTAGAATAAATTGGTTCACCTGCTTCATCAATTAATAAAACAAAACCTTTTCTTTCATATTTCTTTAAACCGATTTGATCACTTTCATCACCTGCTACGCCATTATTCACAGTGAGTTCCCAAGGTAGTTGAACGACGTTACCAGTCAACTGACCGTCAGCATCAACTTGTAATGCTTTAATTGTCTTCATGTTTTTAAAAGGTACTTTACGACCAGTGTCGTATTTACCTTGTTCATTAAACTTAAGCTCTACGCCTTCAAATAAATAAGGCTTATCTTTTTTTTCTGCTGTTACTTCAGCTTTAGGTTCAACTTCTTTTTTTGTAGCCATAACTCTCCTCGTGGTGTGTGTTGGTAGGAACACACCACAAAAAATTACCCTGCCTACCCAGGCTTCTATTAAGCGTCTGTTACAACTGCTTGTCCAGCACCGTCAATTATCTCTCCAACACCGTACATAGATGAAACTACGACAACAAAACCACGAATTGGAGCCCAACGCATGATTTCTGTTTTGGAGGACCATTTTTTAACCATACCGAGTGCGTAATCTTTAGAGAATACTGCACCTGCTCTGTCAGCTCCTGTATTTGCAGTAGGTACATTTGTGGATTGATAGAAATCAATGTTCATAAATGTTCCAAAATATCCTGCATCTTCAACTGTTCCAAGTTCGTTAGAGCCTGCTCTAACTCCTTGTCCAGTGAATACAGCACCTGAAGCGGCGTTAATAGCTGTTCTAAGGTCTGCTATTTGACGTGGGTGTAACACAGCAACGTATGGACCTGGAGCATTGTTGCTCTCTAATCCGTAGATTGCATCAAAGACGTTTGCAAGACTTAAGTCTGCTCCAGTTGATCCAACACTGTTGGAAAAACCTGAGAACAATGCACAGATGTCAACATCTAATTTTTGTGCCATAGCATTTCCGAGTTGTCTCATTTGAGCTCCTCTTGATGTGGCGATAGATGATACATCTAACACGTCTGTGATAGTTGCCATGATACCAACTTCAGATGCAGTCAATGTAACTTTAGAAGTTGTTAATTGAGTATTGCTCAATTCACTTCCTTCAGATACAGCGGCTGCTGAAGCAGCGTCAGCTATTGGTATGTCGACAGCTTTGGAAGGCTGTCCACTAAGGTCGAATTGACTTAAAAGTGGTGGAGTCACAACTGCTGCTTGTAAAGCATCAAGAATATCGTCGTTAATGATTGCAGCATAAACTGTATCATTATAGGACGTGGTATTCGTTGGGTTACTTGTAAAGTCTGCCATTGCTCACTCTCCTTTTAATATCATTTTCTATTACTTATCGACTGTTGCCAAGAATGTTATCTTCCCTTAGTTGAACACGACCTTGTACCAGAGCTTCATGAGCAGCCGTAGGGTCACTAGCAAGTAATTTCTTGTATTCTGTCTTTGTCATTTGTGCTGTTTCAGCAGTCCCCATTTGACCTATACTGTCAGACGGTTTCTGTGCTACACCAGACAATTCTTGCATACCTTGGTTACTAGCCTGAGTCTTTGGTTGTGGTTTTAAATCATAAGCAGTAACAAACTCTTGAATTGCTTCAGGGGTTATTTCTGCATCAGGATTAGCTTTCACAAAAAGATCAGCATGAGTTTCTGCAAAGCCATTAGACCTAAAAGCATCTTTTGCTTGGAATTGCTTTAATTGAGCATTTACTTCAGCAAATTGATTTTCTAGTTCTTTTGTCTTTTCTTGAGATGCTTTTAAAGCTTCTCTTAAATTTGGGATTGATTCTTCTGACAAATCAGCCTCACTTCCTTCGTTATTATATGTCATTAATACTCCTCTTATGACCTACGCACTCTTAGAGGGTTCGAGTGGTTTATTTACTTGTTTTTTCTAATAACTCGAAGCTGATTTCTAAGGTTAAGTTGTTCGAGTACTAACTTAACAATCCTATTATATACAGGAAATATCAAAAGATGTAGGTATTCAAGAATTAATTTCAAGAAATATAAAGTTATCTTATACGGACCTAATGTCTCGTCTTCCTCTAAATGGTGATGCTTGTTCATTAAATATAAATTCTTGCTTGTTTTGTAGTGCTTGATTCTCTTGAAAAATCCTTGAAAAAATATCTTGTATTTCTATATCAGAAATTCCTGGTGTTTTAACTCCTAATGCTGAATTAATCAATACTTGTTCAGACAAACCATATCTTCCCATATCTATATCTTCTCTAAATCTTGCAATTTGAATTGCTGCTTGTTGTAAACTTTGTGCAATATTTTGTGGTGTAATTTGTCCAGGAGTTTGCAATGCTAATTGAATTGCACCTTCAGCATCAACACCTAAATCAAATCGTGTTGCTTGTTGTTGTATTGAACTTGCTTCATAGAGATCATAAATTTCTGTAGGTGCTTTACCTTCAAAGAAATCAACAATACCTTCTGGTGTAGTTACATCAAACTGAACATCACTATCTGCATTTATAATTTCTTGAAACGCAGTTAAGAAATCAGAGTTTCTTTCTGCATTCTCGAATATTTCATAAGTCTTTTGTATATCTTGTATGGTGTAACCTTTTTCAACTGCTGCTGAAACTAAGTCAGATACATCTACAGTTTCTCCATATCTTGTATTTAGTTTTACTACTTCTGAACTAAATTGATTCCAAGTATTAACAGCTTCTTCCCAGTCTTGAGTTTGTGCATATATGGTATCTATGCCAGGAAACTCATCTTTAAACGCTTGTACTTTACTCATTTCTTTAAGTAGCCAAGTTTGAGACTTACCTTCAGCTACAGCTAAAAAGAATATATCTAATAAATCTTGATTATTTTTCACAAAGTCAGGTAAAGGTAGGTCATTCGTTCCACCAGATTCAATAACTCTAGTTACTCTTGTTGCAAAATTATCATTAGTTCCGATAATTTCTGCAGCTGCACCACCAAAGAATCTTTCATTATTAGATTTAAAATCAGCCCAGTTAACATTTGTAACTTGAGAAGGTTTAGCACCGTCACCAAATATAGAATCTAACTCTGATTTAGATGCTAAATAATATATCTTTCTACCAGAAGTTAATTCATATTCTATTGCATAAGTGTCACCAGTGACACCAGGATATCCAGATATCTTATACCAAGTTCCACCTTGATTGTATTCAACAGGTTCAAATGGTGCTTCTGCTACACCAGGGTCTTCTTCAAACCAATTTTGATTTAGATATGCTTGCCAAGTATCATCTTGCCCTTGTAAATAAGGAATGCTAATTGTTTGTAACGTTCCGTCTGGATCTCTTTTAAATAATGTTTTATATAAAGTTATAGGTGCTGGAGCTGGTGGAGGTGTTGGTGAAGTATATCCACTTTGTCTCGCAGCTCTTTCTCCTTGTGGGTCAGTTACAGTTGTTGATTCTCCTGTTGTTGGATTATATAAAACTTTTGGATAACCTGCGTAACTACCTTGACCGCCTGGAGGTGGTGTTTTTACACCGCCACCTGTAGGTCCAGTAGTAGGCGAAGAATCTAATGTGAAACCCTGACTTCTAGCTGAGTCTTCTTGGTCTTTAGTAAATACTATTCTATAAGAACCGTCTGCATTAAATAAAGTTTTAGGATATCCACCCTGTGTAACTGTACCTTGAGTATCTGGTGAAGTAGGAGGAGAACTTAAAGTAAATCCTCTTTGTCTAGCTTGATTTTCAGCAGCTTGAGAATTTACTGTTATATCTTCCCCTCTTTCATTGTATAAAGTTTTAGGGTATCCACTTGTCTGCTGCTGTTGTTGTTCTTCTTCAGCCTTACGTCTAGCTTCTTCTTCAGCAGCTTTACGTCTAGCTTCTTCTTCAGCAGCTTTACGTCTAGCTTCCTCCTCAGCTGCTTTTCTAGCTTCTTCATCAGATTTACGTCTAGCTTCATTTTGTGCATCTATATAAGCTTGTTCATCTTCATCAGGCTCAGGTCTATCATTACCAGCAGCAACAGCAGCACGTTGTTTAGCAATACGCTCTTGTATTTGTTTTTCTATTTCAGGGTCTTCACCAAAACCTATTTCATCAAAACGAGGTCTAAATACCATTGTTATCCTTTCCTAAATAGTTTATTTAATGACTCTGCTGATTGCTCTATTGAGTTTATAAACTTATTAGTTCTGCTTCCACTTTCACTAAACTGTGCTGCAACAGCTGCTGTTTCTTCTGTACCACCTGCTGCTGCTTGTGCAGTAATAAGTTTTCCTTGTTCAGCAGGACTTGCCATTTTTGTAGCATTAGTATAAACATTAAGGTATTGTTGCTCAGTCATAGCTAAAGGTTTATTTTTATAAAGCATTTTATATCTTGCAGTATTTTTAATTGAATTATATACATAAGAATTAAAATCTGTTTTTGAACCAGGATTAGCAATCATATAATCAACATAATCTGCTGTTACTTTATTCACAAACTGAGGATTATCGTCTATTAACAGTTGTGTAACCATACCTGTTGCAGTATTTTTAAGTTGATTTCTGTCATATTGTTGGTCTGGATTAGCATAATCTGGTAAAACACCAAACTGCCAATCTCTTGCTGCTAAGTTAGAAACATCTAAAACAATATCTCTAACAGTGTATCCAGCTTGTATATTTCCATTAGGGTCTAAATAACTTTGAATACCTCTCAACATATTTGGTATTAATGGAGTTAAATATGCCGTAGCTAAATAATCTGCATCTAAAATACCATTTGCATTTGCAGATTTTTTATACAAAGAATATATCTCACCAAGTATTGCATTTGCTATTGTCGGTGCACTTAATTGACTACTTAATAAAAATGGATTTCTATATGAAGAATTACCAGCTAATCTACCATATTGCCCTGACACAGCGTTAGTGTTTAATCCTGTAGCTGGTGGAATACCAGTGTTAATTAAATCAGTTAATTCTTTATCACCTAGTGAACCTTGATAATAAGTGTCATTAAATTGTTGTAATTGAAAATCATCAACACCATTAGCAGGATTAAATAACGGTGCAACATAATTGTTATATATCCATTGTATTTGTTCATCAATAGGAAGTGTACCGCCGTCTGTTCCAGCTGTAGGTGCTTGAACTGCATTTGGATCATCAAATGTGCTAGTTGCTAAAGAGTCTTTGAATGTTAAAGGTGTTGCTGTAAAGTTAGCACGAGCTTTTTGTCGCTCTGAAGGTGACTGAGAAAAAATTGTTGTAACTGAATTTAAATTTTTATCGTATTGTGCAGCAGTATTAGAAGATAATCTTGCACCCCAATCTTCAAAGTCACCATTATTTGTTGTTCTATTTTTTCTATTTTTATAAATTTGAGAAGCAATTTCAAACTGTACTTCAATATTCGACATATATTGAACTATTGTTTGTACTTGTTCAGATGAAAGTTGAGATATGTTATTTAGATAACTTCCTTTTTCACCTTGAGAAATGACACCGTCTCTAATCATCTTGTCAAGGATTGTGCTAGCGTGTGCTAATTTTCCGCTTTCATTTTCCCAGTTAATTTGAAACAAACCAAAAGATGCTTCAAATATTCCGTCATTATTAGTATCTACATTAGATGCAACATATAAATCTTTACCTGATTCTGTATCTAATATTGACAACAAATATGGCAAAAAGTCATACTCTTGTCCTTCAACGTTAACTTTAGTTCCAATATAATCAGCAAAATATTGTTCAGCATACGCAACAAGTACGTCGTCTGGAACTACTTGACTCTGTCCCTCGTAAACGTCGTAATTTAAATCTACCATTTAATCCTCGTTTAAAATATATCTTTCAGTTTGTGGGTCCCATTCATTGTAATCTGGGACTATTATATCACTAAAAGGTCCTAGCTCATCACCTCTACGATAATATCTATCTGTAGGTTGAAAGTGTTCTTCAAAATAAATATATTGCCCTGTACCTGCTGGCATATTGCCGTCTATTCCACCTTCCACAAATAACCAGCCTAACTCTCTACCGTAACTATCTTTACCAGCATCATTTCCAAATCTAACATCTGGAACATAGTAAAGTCTATCGCTTGAAATATCTACAAGTTCTTCTAAAAATATTTGTTGTCTTAATGCCTCTGAGGCAATATCTTCATTAGGGTGATTTAACTCATTAGCCATAATTCCAATAACTCTTAATCTCAAAGGTACAGGTTTAAATTTGTCAATAGTGATAGTGTCACCGTCAACAACGTCTAGTGGTGACACGTTCATTGTTCTAGCGTTTTTAGGTAAATCAGCACTTAACACATTAAATTGAAAGTCAATCATATTTCCGTCTGGACCTTTAAGATCAAAAGAAAATATATCTGGTTCATCAAAATCTTTAGCAGTTGGAGGTAATGGTGCTCTCCACTCTAATGGTCCTGCCCAAGATTCAATGTTATCTTTCCACTGATTATTCCAGGACTGTAAGTTTGTGTCATTTGGGTTATAGTAGCTACCCCACTCAAAAGCAAAGTCCATAAATGCTCTTGCAGTATCTTCTCTTAATTCTAAGAATTTAGGGTGTTGCACTCCAAAGTCTTCATCATTAGACATAGAATATAAAATATCTAATTGATCTAAAATTGATTGGTATCTTGATTTATCAACCATATCATAATCGTCCATACCGCCACCATTAATCCAAGCATTTTGATTTTGTCTCCATATTGTAAAACTTATGTTTGGATTGTTAGTATAAGTTTCTTGATAAGGTGCAGTAAAAATATAAGATTTGTTATTTACAATATTTAGTTTTTCTTGAACTAAAGCATTGTTTAATACGTTTCCTTGTACTTGTCCATTTTTAAACAATGTATCGAATCCTAATAATTTTATAATTTCTTGAGTTGGTTTAGAGAAATCTGCTAATAAATAATAAGATTTTAAAAACTCATCTGAAGTATCAGAAGTAACTGTTAAATCAGTGCTTACTAAAGTAAAACCTTGTTTAGCACTTGATGACCAATACTCAGTGTAATCTTCAGTGTATTGTTCTTGAAATGGTCCAAAGACATCGAGAGCACCAGGTATCTGTGATAATCTACCTTCGTTAAGTAAATTAGCAGCTTCTTCTTTAATTAATTTAACTGCTTGCAATCGTACATCAAAAGATTTGTATAAAGTATATCCTAAAATGTCTTCACCACTTCTAGGTGCAATCCAACCTTTTCTAACATATTCTTCGTAGCGTTCTAATGTATCTGGGTCACTAGCTAAGTATGGTCTGAATACTTGACCTACAGTGTATTTACCACCTTCAGCTTTAGATAATTCTTGCACACCAGTTTGAGTAACTTGATACCCAGCTTGTGTCAAAATATATACTCTAGGGTCTTGTAATCCTAATAATATTTTTTCAGCGTCACTAGATTTTGTATACCAATAATTTCTTAATTCTTGTATTGCTTGTTCTTTAGGTTCATCAGCATTAGGGTTTTTCTCTAGTGCTTCATACACATCTGGGTCAAGTATATCTTCTAACAGACCTGCACCTTTAAAATAATCTATCCAGTCATCAGCAGTATCTAAATAATTAGCACCAATGTTTACACGAGTAGGTATGAGATAACGCACACCACTTTCACTAAATTCTTTAATTATTGACTCAAGTTCAGCATTTGCAGCGTAGCTAATAATCATATCTAAAGCATCTGCACTAGTATCAACATTTCCAATTTGAGCTAACACTAAGTCTAAGTTTTGATAAAAAGTTGATCTTTGGTCTTTTTGTATTCCAGACAAACCTATTGAGTCATTAAATGGTCTGCTTTCATTTCCTGAAGTTAAATTATAATTAAAGCCAGAAGCCATATTTATATTTTTATTAATGTAACTAAGCATTCCACCACCCATTGCAAATTGACTTAATGTGTTTACTGGGTCTTTTTTCCAATCATAATCATTTGGTGAAAACACAGTATAAGGAAAAACAGTCTCTATTACTTTTTTATAATTTTCATTATCAGTTGTTTCCATAATTACACCTAACGCTAATGCTGGTATAAGTCCAAATCCTGGTACAGAAACCCAGAAAAAGTTATCACCATTAGGTAAGAAAACAAATGGTTCAAAATCTACTTCACTAGTACTTAAATCTGCATTAGCAACACGAGAAATATATGCACCCCTTCTTAAGTTAGGAGATAAACTTGCCATGTTGTATAAACCACGAGTGAATACATTACTTTCTTCAGATACATACAATCCTCTTATTTGAGCTCTTTTTGCTAAATCAGTTATATATCGTTTAGTGAAATCTAACCAAGGTTTACCAAATGGAAAAACTTGTCTAGCTGTTCTGCCTAATGGACTTGTTAAATGATAGTTAAGCATATATTTATCAACATCTTGAACGCCTGCTCTATTAGCCATAGCTTTTATGTAATCTTCAGTAACGTATCCTTGTCTATATAAATCATAATCAAAATAAGATGCACCATACATATCAGTTTGATAAATAGGGTCTATTGCAGATGCTTGTGATTTTACTTTGTCTAACTCAGCTCTATTAATAATTTTTTTACCCTGACTTTCAAATAAACTTATAAGCTGTGCTTCTTTCTTTTGTTGTGCTGAACTAGAAATTAATCCTGTTCTAAATCTTGCAGGGTCAGCAAATAAACTTTCTAACATTGGTTGATCTTTACCAAATAAAAATTTTCTAACAGGGCCACCAGTTCTTCCTTTAATTCCAGGAACTTGTAATTTTGTCATAGTAGATACTTTCGGTAAAGCGTTAGGATTTCCACCTGCACCTCTAGTTGAAGCTGCAGCTTTTAGTCCTTCCCAAACTTCATCAGCAGTAGCACCTTTTAAATTAATAGTGTATAAATGTTTTAAACCGTCATACATTTCCCATGCTTTATCAGCAGTCATATTGGTGTATGAATAAAATTGATTATTTCCTAACGTATCAAGAATTGCATTACCTCTAATGTAATTTGCATCAGCAGTAGCAAACCAATTTGTAAATGCTTTTTTATTTCCAGTTGAATATAATTGAAAACCATAATCGTTTAATAAACTATTAACAAAACTAATCATATAATCGTAATAACCTTTATCACCATTAGATAAAATTGTGTAAGCATCATTAAATTTAGATTCTGCCCACAAACCTCTTTGTTGTAAAAGTCCAGGAAGTTTTTGTATATTGTCTAATTGTTTTTGAACATACGCTTCATATTTTTTTATTAGTTCTGGAGATACTTTACCTTTAGCTAATTTTCCATTTTCTACAACTCTGTTAAATCTTCTTAAAGTTATGTTGTCTATTTTGCTTTGATATGATTGTTTAAAATAATTTTTCCAATTTCCAAATGAATTAAAAAACATTAATTCATCTGCGTTAGAAACTACTGCAGTAGAAGGTTTTGCAATTTTATCCAACACCCACAAGTTATTTAATGTCTGAGACTGTCTGTATAGATTATTTGCTTCTACAGCTCTCATAAATTTAGATACACTATTACCATTAGCAGCTTGATTTGCTAACACAAATTCTATAGGACTGATAGGAAGTTCTGCTGTAACAATTTGGTTATGTGATTTAAGTATTCTTGACGCAGTATCTAAAACATCATGAAACTCTTGAAACGCTTCTATTTCGCCAAATTGATCTCCAAGATAAGTTCTATTATTAAATTTTAATTTTCCTCCAACTAACTCAACTGGAAGTGGTTTAGTTTGTGAAGTTCCTATTCTTCCTGCTTTAAGTAATGCTTCACCTACATCAGTAATATCTGAGTCATATCTCATATGAAATCTAAGTATGTCCCAATTAACTTTGTATTTATTTGTTCCAACTAACTCTACAACTGCTGGTATTTCTATTGCTTTACCAGCGTTAATTTGTGCTTGAGTAGCTTTAACAAATCTACCTTTGTCATTTCTAATAATGTAAGTTGCTTTCCATTTTGGATTTTTTGCCCAACCTGCTTTAACTGCTAAATCAGCATATAAGTCATGAACCATATTCATAATTGCATTTTGAGGTGATGCTTTTTGTAAAGACTGTAATTTTCTAATTTGCATCTGTGCTATTCGTCTAGCTAATTTATGTTCTTTTCTAATTGTCTTAAATAACTCTTTAGTAACATTTTTCTTAGATGTCATTAAACCGCTATATAATTCAGCAGTTTTTTCATCTATTTTTTTAACTCTTTCTAATAATTTTTCATAAGATTTATTTAACACATCATCACTAAGGTTTTTACCCTCGTCTAGCATTTCTTTAAATATTCTTGCAGTCTCTGGATTAAATATTTCTTGTAAACCAGTAGTGCTTAAATCAGGGTCTAATCTAACAATTTGTTGACCTTCTGCTGTAGTTTCTACAGGAGTTGTTTTTCTCTTTTGAATTGCTTTAATACGATCTATTTCATCTTGATATTTTATTAATAATCTTTCTGTTTCAATAGCTTCAGAATTATTTCTAGCAATATCTTTAGCTTCATCTAATTTTTTAGCTGCAGCATCAACTTGCTTAGTTTTAATTTCTAAAGCATCTTGTAATTTTTTATCGACATTGCCAACTTTTTTCTGAGCGTTAAATTTTAATTCTATTTCTGATAACTCATTTCGTAACTTAGATAAATATTTTTCAGCACTTGTAACATCTGAACCTAATCTTTTTTTAGTTTTAGCTGCACTTGCTTTAATAGTTTTTATTTGTTCATTAAGTGCTTTTAATTTATTAGATAAAGATTTTGAGTTAAATACACCTTCAAAAAGAACAGCTTCTTGTTCAACAATTTCAGCACCTGCTGGTATTTCTTTTGACAGGTCGTCAATCTTAGTTTGCTGTGCAGCTTTTTGTTTATTAAGTTTTCCAAGTCTTTCAGATTGTTTAGCAATAATATCAGCTTGAGCATCTAATGTTCTTTGCTCAGATTTAGATAATTTATCTCCTCTGCTTTTTAATTCCTTTTGAACATCTTTAGCTCTTTTAATACTTTTATTAGTTTCATCAATTTTACTGTCTAAAGTTTTAATAACACTTTGGTATGTTTTCTGTTGAGAAGTTATTTTCTGTGCTTCGTCTAATGCTTCTACTCTATTAATAGAAGTTTTAGTTGCACTAACATTATTACCACGAACTACGTTTCTAACTTTGTATCCAGATAATCCTTCTAAATAAGCTATGTAATCTGAAGTAACAGCAATTTGTTTTTGTACTTTATTTATTTCGTCTAAGTTTGCTGCAGTACCTTTAGCTGAAACATTTGAAAAATCATCATAAGTTGCTTGAAACCAGTTATCGTATAATTTTAATTGTTCATCAAAATCATCTACAGTTGCACCAATAATTCTTGCTACTAAATCTGAAGCGTCTTGCAAGAAGGAAGGACTTGTAGTTGATAATTGTTTTAAGTTACTGTATGCAGTATTAAATTGTTTAAACTTATCTAGTTTCTTTGGTAAGCCCATTGATTTACCAAATAGAGAAGTAGTAACATTTCTAAATGTTCTACCCATTAACAAACTTCCTAATGTGTTATATGCTTTTAGAGGTTCTTGACCAGATAACATAGCATCATTTAAAACAGCTTTAAACATTTGTGTTGGAGTCTTGTCTCCATTTTTCACAGATTCTTTTATTATGTTTCTAAATTTAAATTGAGTTTCAATATCAAATCCGTTAAACAAAGCATTGTATTGACGAATACCTACTTCACCTTTTTCAAACTTAATTCCAACTTCAAACATTTCTTTTGTAATTTGTTTACCTAACCAAGTTTGATTAACAAAAGCATTAACTCTACTTTTAGTTGCAAATTGTCCTAATACTTTTGAAGTACTACTTGTAACTCCAGGAGTTAATAACCAAGTCAAAGGATCACCAAGAATACTTAATGTTAAGTCCATAGCATTACCAGAAAGAGTATTTTCAAGACCTAAAACATAAGAAGGTCTGTAGTCTGCTTTTTTAATTTCTTGTTTTAAACCTGCCCAGTCACCATTAAGAGCTAACTCTTTTGCATCTTCATCAAAAGCTAACAAAGAAGCACCAGTTGTTAAAGTTCCTACAGCATATTTTGAGTATGCACCAAATCCAGATACTAACAATTCACCTAAAGTATCTTTGCTATCTAAAATTCTTTGTATGTTATCTAATCTTTCTTGATTTAAAGTGTTAATGTAACTGTTTACAAATGAAGCTTGTTCTGGTTCAGCATTCATGTGTGCTGCCATATACATTGAAGCAGCCCTAAACTCATCACCGTCAGCAAACTCTAAATAAGTTTGTGCTAACTCTGGTGCATTTTGTTTTACTTCTTCCCAGCTGTATAAAGATAATCTTGCATATGCTTCAGAAGTAGGGTCTCCAGCAGCTTGTTTATAATCTCTAACTTCTTTTTCTTCTAAATTATGAACCCAACCAGCTATTGTTCCTGGTGATACAGCGTTAACTGCTGCAGTTAATGTTCTAGAAACTATACCAAATCCTGTATACACAGCTGCTAATCCACCTGCTCCTATTCCATTAGTAATTGCCTGAGCTGTATTTTCTGCGTAACCATATTTGTTAGGTAAATTTTTAATAGTATCTTTAACATCACCAAATTTTTTATTTGGTCCTATAGCACTTAAAATAACATCACCAACTTCAGCTGCTATAGGAAGTATGTGTTTTGCATAACCTAATTCTTGTTCTTTATATTCTGATAATTTTGTTACATTAAGATTTTCTGTTGATTGAGAAAACAAATTGTAGTTTTCTAAATTATAATTTTCTAACTCTTTGTCAAATATACTTTGAACTTCTGTTCTAAAATTATCTTCATTTTGTAAATAAGCTAATCTATCTTTATTTTTTTGAATTTCTTCTTGAGGTGGTATATAACCAAATCCAGTAAAAGTTGTTGAAAATATTAATTTTGAAACTTCACCTTGAACTTTTCTTTCAGAAACGTCTTGTAATTCTGCTTGTTTATCTAAAGTTGCTTTTCTTGAATGAGCATAATCAAAAACTTGTTGTTTAAAATTTTGATCTAAATTAGCCCATTCATCAAGTTGTTGTTTATTTAAACCCATTGTCCAAGTAAAGTTAGCTTGGTCTAAATCAGAAGTTAATGCTTGTTCAATAGACTTGTAATATCCAGATAATGACAAATCAAAATTATTTTCTTGAGTTGGATAATATTTAGGTAAGTCTTTTGCTTTATCTAAGACACCTAACATCTTCATGTCATAGATTTGACTTTCAGGATTGTATTTTATTTCAGGTTCTGTTTCTGGTTTTTCTTCGTTACCTGGTATATAACTATTCCAACTCATAACGCTGAATGCTCCTTAAGTATGCAGCGTTTTTAATATATTCAGCTGCCTGTTGTCTAACTAAAGGGATAGTACTATTTTCCATTAAGTCTCTGGCTTTGGTAACTGAATCTTTATATGCTTGTCCGTCTTCTGAAAGCAAACGAGCAGTTTGTCCTAGACCAGTTAAAGGATTATTTCCTTTCGGTGGTCCATTAAGTATGAAATCAGAACCTCTACCTATCTTTAATGGTTTAGGTGATTTAGCAGTAGGAAGACTTCTTTGAGGTGTAGGAGTAGGAGTAGGTGTTCCAGGTTCATTACCTTCAGCTACACCTAAACTAACACCGCCTTGTTTAGCCATATTTTCTGTTAATATCTTTTCTCCATAAGGAAGACCGCCCATATCAGTTATCTGTGCCATTAAAAAACTCCTCTCCGTCGTCAATAATAAATTTCATTGTTGTAATAATAATTCCATATGGAGTAATCAAAGGATCTAATTCTGCTTCTAATATTTCTGTACTGTTTTCTCTAATTAATTTATTTCCAGCAATATGAACATCTCTTAGGGATTCGGTGACGATACCAACAAACTCTTTCATTGTGTCGTCCATTACGCTCCTCCTAGATTTACTCCTAATGCACCTAAAGAAGGTAAATCAGGACGAGGTGGTGGTTGTCCGCCACCTAGTAAAGCTCCTAAGTCAGGTGCTCCTCCTGGACTTCCAGGACCAGGCATACCAGGCATACCAGGCATACCAGCCATTTCAGGTGTAGCAGGTTGCTGCATAGATTCAATTACCTTAGACACAAGTTCATTAATATCCGTGTCTTCTTTTTTCATAGCATCAATCAAAGTAGCAGCTGCAGCAATATCACCTTGCTGTGCCTTTTGATAAATACCGTTCATAAATGAATCAATAGCTTTTTGTTTAACAATTCTTAATTCTTCTCTTGCAGGGTCATCTAAGAAATCCATTTCATCTCTAGCTGTTTCTCTAGAAATCATACCTTGTTGCAAGTTCATAGAAAGTCTCATCTCTCTATTGGAAGGGTCAGTACCAGCACCGATACCATATCGTACGTTCACATCATACTGTCCAGCAATGTCTCTTGAAGGAACAAATATTTCTGCTTTCTTTTGATCATGACTATCGCCGTGTAATGTCTTTTCACCGTCGCAATAGTTCTCATCAAAAGCAAGTAGTATGTGACTAGCTTTCTCTAAGAATTTTTCAAACTGTTTATGAGCCAATGCAAGTCGTGCATCAATCTGTCCCATAGATGCTTCAATACCTTTTGCAGATACAATGCTTGCACCAGGATTACCTGAAAGTTGTCCAGGAAATGAAGCTTGTGTTCTAGCTTCGCTAGCTAATCTTGAAATTAAATCTTTAGCATCAAAATGTGTTCTTGATGACATACGTTCCATACGAGCTTCAGGACTTCTACCGTGAATAACAGCACCAGGTCCAAAGTCATCTGGGTTCATAACATCATATTCAAAAACAGGAGGATATACTTCTTCTTCAGATGAAGTGATAGTGAGTGTCATAAGTCGGTGCATAGTTCTAAGTATGTGACGTGTTTGGTCAAAGATACCTCTACGCTCACCGTCAAATGTAGGAACTCCTACTTCAACAATAGGAACTTTCCCTAGCAGGTTTGGTTCTTCTGTCAACACAACTGCATGATTATTCTTTCTACCTTTTGGAGAGATATCAGCAACTACGTGCATAATCTTGTCAGGGAAATACCAGAACCATTCTTCAACAGTATCTGTAGTTGGGTCGATAACACCTTTTGCAACAGGGTATTGTTTTATAAGTATTTCCTTAGACACTCTACGTGCAACCAGTGCTTCAACCACATTTCCTTTTGTATCTTTTAATGGATAAACATATCGAGGATCAATTCTATGAAAGTATGGGTGTCTATCTTTTTCTTCTTTATCGAAGTCTGCCCAGATACCAGCATAAGCACAACCAGTTCCAGCATAGTCACCCCACCATTGAGCCATTAACTCATTGATGTTTGATTTGTTCCAGAGTTCTTTAACTCGTCTTTCTCTTTTTCTAGCAGCCCTTTCTCCGCCTTTTAAATTTTGATTAACAGGAACAGGAACTCTAACTCCTGGTAAGACAGCTCCACCTAGTGAAGCCCAATGATGAATACCTAACTCAATAATGTTTGCTACAGAAGGTGCCTCAGCAGTAGAAGTTAAGTTACTCCAAATCATATGCCAATCGCCATTAACGATTGCTGTAATTTCTTCTATTCTTTCTTTCCAGTCAGAGTGGGTTTCAAGTAGTAAATCACGTCTATCGTACAAAGATTTATTAGGTCGATAGACCTTACCCATATTTGTATATTCAACACTAGAACCTAGATTGTAATAATCTGACATTACCTATTCCTCAAAAACATTCTCTCCTGTATTATAGGAGGAATATTTCGTCGTGCTACGACTTTATCCATATCTACCTGAAATAATCCTTTTCCGTTACACTCGCCATTAGCTACCCAAAAAGCAATTAAAGCGTCTTGAACTTTTGACCATGGAAATACTAGCATATCATCTACCAATGGTGCGAGTTTTGCCTTATCTTCTACAGTAGCAGAAGGGAAGCAGACTAGTCCACTATGGAACAATGTAGCCATAGAACCTATACCAAAATCTTTATCCCATTTGTTGCCACGTCTTTTACCTTGTCCAGTAGTTCTATGGTCCACAAGTCTAGTTCCACTCCACTCAGCATGATTCTTTAAAGTATCATCACCTAAGATTGTCGGTGCAAAGTTAGTTTCTATAACAGTAAAAGCAACTCTATGGTCATTGTATTTCTCCCAGAACTCATACATCAGTTTATTTCGTATACCAGTCGCACCTAATCTGTGACCTACATACAAATCCACAACTGTTCTAACTTCTGTTTCTGGATTGTACGCTAATAAAACAGATGCAGCTCTACCTGTAGTAGCAGGGTCAACGCCTAGTACTAATATTTCATCAGGGAAAACCTGTCCTAAACTTCTTGATCCACCTAATTCAAATGCTTTATCCAGCATCTCTTGTCTAAATATTGATTCAACTTGCTGTACATCTTCTTGTTGATACACAAGTTTCCACCTCATAGGGTCTCTAGCTACTATTTCAGAACGTATATCACGGAGTCCAGGTCTAAATACTTCTGAACCAGTAGCTTCATCATACTCCTCTTTACCGTCAAGGGACCAATATTCATGCCAACTAGGTCTTTCTTTTTCTGTATGTTCATCTAATATCGCAGGTATCTTTACATATCTAAATATTTTATGGTCTGCCCAGCTATCTTTCCATTGTCCATAGTTATCAAGTGGGTGAACTCTAGTACCATTTACCAGTGTTTGACCTCTTTGTGCCCTAGAACGAGCCTCCTGGGTAAACCATTCATCAATCCTAGACCTACGAATATCTGTTTGTTGGTTCTCTAATGTCAATGCGTCGTCCAAAATAAGCAAATCTAACCTAGCACCGTATATCTGTTTACCTACAGATAGTGCTTGTATGGTAGGGTCTCTCTCACCAGACTCTCTTTGACGTATAGTTATCTGGTCTCTAGACCAGCCAAATCCGTCTTGTCGCTGAGGTTTGAACCCATTAAAGTCTCTAATTAAGTTTCTAGGACAATCATTGTACAAATTAGGGTCAGTTAAGTATCTTTTGATACGATTTAACAAATCTTGTGCTTTATCACCTGATTTAGTAACTAAAGCTATTCGTATATCAGGATTCTTACACATACGATATATTGGGTACCATAATGATGATAATGTGGACTTACCAGATTCAGGGTGACCTAAAACTAAAACTAATCTACCCATAGGGTCTTCTAATGAATCAGCAATCCTATGTTGATGCTCTGCAAACTTAACTCCAAAATATAATTCACAAAACTCTGCAAAAGAAACATCAGATAAATCAGGAGAACTATCTTTAACATGTTCACCTGAACGAATTGATTTAGCTTCTTCTGCCCATTCAGGGTGTCGTTGAGAGTTTTCCTCCCACCATTTTCTAGTTACACCAATTTTCTTACAGGCATCTGAATAATTTAATCCATATCTAATACACTCTAAGAAACACTCCATAGCCCATGCTTTCCAAAGGGAAGTACCTTTTTTTGCAGGAGGTGGTGGCAAGTATATTTCTTCTTGTTCAAACTGAAATACTGAATTGTTAGCACCAAATATC